>Ga0208669_1000546_pt1 | contig 14788 bp, 9 predicted proteins | sample 21_taG_FD_184095 | JGI IMG/M metagenome (GOLD analysis project Ga0208669, IMG submission 184095) | Marine viral communities from the Subarctic Pacific Ocean - 21_ETSP_OMZ_AT15319 metaG (SPAdes) (version 2) | ecosystem: Environmental > Aquatic > Marine > Oceanic | place: Pacific Ocean | collected...
ATGAAAGAACTAGAATACAAGCTAGTCAACAATCTGAATTAATAGATCAAAGAAATAATCAAGCGCCACCTAAAAAGTTTGAGTCTTCAGGTAATGATATAATGGGTGGCGGAATACAATTATAAAACGTATACAGTTTATAAAATATTTGGAGAAATAAAAAAATTGTACGAAAGTGCATATGTTTAATTAATTATATAATATTATATTATGGCAAAAGCAAAAAAAGAAAAGGTAGAAGAGACTACCGATTCTGCTGCTGAAGTAAAAGCAACAGAAACTGATGGTAAATTAAGAGTAAAGAAAAAACCATCTATAAAAAAAATGGCTGCAGATAATGAACCTTTAAAGGTTGACATGTCTAAAGCTCCTGTGGAAGAAAAGCAGGAAGAAGAGCAACCTAAAGAGGAAGTCAATGATAAAGTTGTTGAGGAAGTTAAAGAGGAAAAGGTTGAAACCAAAGAAGAAGAAACTGAAAAACCAGTTTTGGAAGAGATTACAGAAGAAAAAACTGATGAGACTGTTGAAGATAAAACTGAGACAATTGAAGAAGCAGTTGAAGAAGCTGTAGGAGAAGCTAAAGAAACTGGCAAAGAACTACCAGATAATATTCAGAGAGTTGTAGACTTTATGGATGAAACTGGTGGTGATCTTAACGACTACGTAAAATTAAATCAAGATTACACAAAGCTTGATGACAAAGCTTTATTAAGAGAGTATTATAATCAAACTAAATCACACTTAACAAGTGATGAAGTTGATTTTCTTATAGAAGATAGGTTCGACTATGATGAAGAAGTAGACGAAGCAGTAGATGTTAAGAGAAAGAAATTAGCGTTTAAAGAGCAAGTTGCCGACGCTAAAAGCCACCTAGACGGGCTAAAGTCTAAATACTATGCGGAAATCAAAGCAGGCTCAAAGTTAAATCCTGAGCAAAAAAAGGCAATTGATTTTTTTAATAGATACAATGAGAAGAACGAGGTAGAAGAAAAAGCATTAGAACAACAAAGATCAACTTTTACACAAAAAACAAATAATGTTTTTAACGACAAGTTCAAAGGTTTTGAATATAATGTCGGAGATAAAAAGTTTAGATTTAATGTTAAAGATGTAAACAGAGTTAAAGAACAACAAAGTGATATTAATAACTTTGTATCTAATTTTTTAGATAAGAAAAGTAAATTAATTAATAACGCTGAAGGGTATCATAAATCTATGTTTACAGCTATGAACGCTGATGCTGTTGCAAATCATTTTTACGAACAAGGAAAAGCAGACGGTGTTAAAGAAAGTATTGCACGATCTAAAAACATTGACATGTCACCTAGAGCTACTAATGAAACAGATGTTAGTGGTGTAAAAGTAAGAGCGATAAGCGGCGACTCTACTGATAAGCTTCGATTTAAAATTAGAAAATAACTTTAAACATTTAAAATTTAAAATAAAATGGCAGCAATTAACCCAACGGCTGGGTCGAATTTAAACTCAACTCCAGCCCCAAAACAACAAACCCTTTCTAGTAACTACATTGACTTTACGTCATCTAGTACTGAAGGTTGGGCTCAACAATATCTACCTGATATTATAGAAAAAGAAGCTGAGGTGTTCGGTAATAGAACTATCTCTGGTTTCCTTTCTCAAGTAGGTGCTGAAGAGGCTATGACAGCTGACAGAGTAATCTGGTCAGAACAAGGTAGACTACATATTTCTGTAACAGGAGTATCTGTAGCAAACGCTGGTACTATTACTGGTGCAACTAATCACGGTGTTAGAGTTGGTCAAACTATCGTATTATCTGATGGTGAGTCTAGCCCTACAATAACAAAATGTTATGTTTCTGCAGCTGATTCAGCAGCAGGTACTTTAACAGCTCTTCCTTACGCAGTAGCAACTGTTGGTGCAGTAAGTGGATTTGTTACAACTGATGACGACGCTGCAGCTAGATGTTCTTTCTTCGTTTATGGATCTGAATTCAAAAAAGGAGATAGCGGAATGTCTAACGCGGTAACACCTCAACACAAATCTCATGTGAACAAACCAATTATTATCAAAGATAAATTTGAAGTAAGTGGTTCAGACGCATCAGCTATTGGTTGGGTAGAAATTTCAGGTGAAGAAGGTCAAAATGGTTACCTATGGTATTTAAAAGCTGAAGGTGATACAAGAGCTAGATTCTCTGATTACTTAGAAATGGCATGTATAGAAGGTGAACTTGGTGTACCTGGTTCTTCTGCAGTAGATTCAGAATTATCTGGAGCTGGTGCGGATTTTGGTACTGAAGGTTTATTCGCAGCAATCAATGACAGAGGTCACGTTACTTCTGGTATCGTTGGTACTAGTGCAGCAGATGACTTAGGATCTTTTGATAATATCCTTAAGAAATTTGATGGACAAGGTGCGATTGAAGAAAACATGTTGTACTGCAATAGAGGTGTATCTTTAGCAATAGATGATATGCTTGCAGCACAAAATTCTTATGGTGCGGGTGGTACTTCTTACGGAGTATTCAGTAACGATGAGGATATGGCATTAAATTTAGGTTTCTCTGGTTTCAGAAGAGGTTCTTATGACTTCTACAAATCTGACTGGAAATATCTAAACGATGCTTCATTAAGAGGTCAAGTAGATGGCGATTACAACGACGTTAGAGCGGTTGTAATTCCAGCTGGTGTATCAACTGTTTATGATGAGTCTTTAGGTAGAAATATGAAAAGACCTTTCTTACACGTAAGATACAGAGCTTCACAATCTGATGATAGAAGAATGAAAACTTGGATCACTGGTTCAGTTGGTGGAAACATCACTTCTGATCTTGATGCAATGGAGGTACATTACCTATCAGAAAGATGTTTAGTTGTTCAAGGAGCTAATAACTTCATGATTCTTAACTAATACATTATTTTAAAGAGTTAGGTGCTTCGGCACCTAGCCCTTTATTTTTTAATTATTTAATTATATTATATTATGGAAAAATCAAAAAAGAAAACTTCTAAAACAGAAGTTACTATGAAAAAAGCATCAGTGGCAAAAGAGCCAGTTGATGTTAAAACACCAGTCGTTGCTGATAAAAACGCCTGGGATATTAAAGACAGAGTATATTATTTAAGAGATGGTTTATCACCATTATCATATACTATACAAAGTAGGGGTATTTATTGGTTTGATAATGAGAAGGGATATGAGAGAGAGTTGAAATATACAGAAAATCAAAAAACACCTTTTGTAGATGAATTTAAAGGTGACGCTAGATTAGGTCACGTAACTTTTACTGATGGAATATTAAACGTTCCAAAAGAAAAACAAACACTACAAAAATTATTATCACTATATCATCCTCAAGCAAATAGATTATTTTATGAGTTTGATCCAGTTGAAGAAGCTAAAGATGAGTTAGGAGAACTTGAATTAGAACTAGAAGCTTTAAATACAGCTAGAAATATTGAAATAGATTTAGCAGAAGCGGTGTTAAGGGTAGATCAAGGTAATAAGGTAAGTAACATGACATCTAAGGAGATAAAAAGAGATGTTATGCTTTACGCTAAAAGAAACCCTAAATTATTCTTAGAGTTAGTTAATGATGATAATGTTGAGCTTAGAAATGTTGGTATCAAAGCTGTTGAAGCTGGATTACTTAGACTTTCAAGTGATAATAGAACTTTTCATTGGGGAAGTAATGACAGAAAAGTCATGACTGTTCCATTTGATGAAAATCCTTATTCAGCGTTAGCTGCATACTTTAAAACAGATGATGGTATGGAAATATACCAAAATATTTTAAAACAATTATAAATCACTTTATAGAGTAGTCACTCTATATGGGTGACTACACTATATAAACAAAAGAAATTATGGCAGTAAGTATAGACACTGTATATCAAAAAGTATTAGCAATTGCTAATAAAGAGCAAAGAGGTTACGTAACGCCTCAAGAGTTTAATTTACTAGCAAATCAAGCGCAATTAGAAATATTTGAACAGTATTTCTATGACGTAAACCAATTCAGTAGAATACCTGGTAACAGCACTATTTATTCAGATTCACTTGACGTGTTGCAAGAAAAAGTTGATCATTTTGAAAAGTTTAGAGCAGACGTATCAATGGCATCGGGTGGCGTTGGTACATTGCCAGAATATTATAAAATGGGTACGTTATATTACTTAAAAGATGGTCAATACTTAGCAATAGAAAACGTAGAACAAAACAAATTACACTTACATATAAACTCACCGTTAACGGCACCAACAACATCGCGACCAATATACGTGAGAAACTCTGGTACAACAGAAGCTCAGAGAGAAAGAAGAATACAAGTTTACCCAACTACAATAACATCAGCGGTAACATGTAACTATATTGCAAAGCCTACAAAAGTACAATGGGCATACACAATTGTAAATAGTGAAGCTTTATACAACTCAACAAACGCTGTTGATTTTGAACTTCACGCTTCAGAAGAAACTAAATTAGTAATTAAAATACTAGAATTAGCTGGTATAACTATGAAAGACACAGGTTTAATTCAAGTAGCTGATAAAGAAGAAATAGAAACAATACAACAAGAGAAACAATAAAATCATGCCAACACACTACGCAAACATACAAAACAACAAAAGAAGCTCATCATTTCCTAATACACCTCAAAAAACTACAGAAATAGATCCTACAGGTGGACTAACAATTGCGTATGGAGAGGATATAGTGCCAGATTGGACCATGGGTATGGGAGATAAAGGTCAACAGTATATAGTTCCTAGATCAGACTTTGATGAGGGGAATTACAGTAAAGCTCAAAAAATTAACGCTCCTAAAGATGGTCAATATGATTATGGTAGTAAATTTGTAATGAGAGGAAATAAGATTACTGGTAATGCAAGTGATAAGGATGCAATGAATTACCCAGAACATATATCAGGTAAAAAAGCTGGAGATTTAGGAGATCAAATGATGAATTGGGCAAGACAAGGGCAGCATGATTTAACTTATGATAAAAGAAAAGCGCAAGCAGACGCTAGATATAAAGCTATACAAAAAGCTAAGAAAAAAGAAGCTAAACAAGAATTAAGACAAATTAGAAGAGAAAATAGAAACTAAAAACAATAAATAAATGGGATTACTAGGAACAACAACACAAGAGTCGTATTACAATCAAAGTCAAAGTGCTTGGGGTGAAACAATTAATGGTTCTGGTAGTAGCGGTACTGTAGCATTTACATTAACAACTGCTTATTTTAGTACACTACCTACAGCTGAAACTCAATTTGATGTTTTTATAAATGGCAAGCAAGTATCAAGTTCTAACTACAGTTATTCATCTCCTACTTTAACGTTTTCTTCTACAGATTATGATTCAACAATACAAGCTAGCAATGGAGCACCATTAACTGGCATGACTTTAGTGGTTAAACAAACAGATGTTGCTGAGCAATTTGGTAATTATCAATATATAAAATTAAAAGACATTATTAGTAACTTTTTAATATCATACGTTGGTGAAGATCGTATAATATCAAAAACACCAAGAAGCTTAGTTGCTTTTCACGCGCAAAGAGGTTTAGCTGAAATGAGTTATGATACTTTTAGATCAGAAAAATCACAAGAAATAGAAATACCACCTACATTAGTTATGAAATTACCACATGATTATGTAAATTACGTTAAATTATCGTGGATGGGAAGTGATGATGGTATAGAGCATGTTATATATCCAGCTAGTAAAACAAGTAATCCAAAAGCTTTATTACAAGATGATGATTACAATTATTTATTTGATGAAACAACTGGTGAGGTTTTAACAGCAGAAAATTCAGATACTTGGAATAATTATAAGAATAATACCAACGAAGATGCTACTGATACTAAAAGAAATATTAGAGAAGACTTACAGGATTTAAATATAGGTAACAGGTATGGTATTGATCCTCAGTACGCACAAAATAACGGAAGTTTTTACATTGATCCATTAAAAGGTAAAATACATTTTAGTTCAAATTTAAGCGCTAAAATTGTTACTTTAAAATATATAAGTGATAGCTTAGGTACTGATGATGAGATGCAAGTGCATAAGTTAGCAGAGGAAGCTATGTATAAATATATTGCTTATGCTATTTTATCAACAAGAGCTAATACACCACCATTTTTAATACAGCAGTATAAAAAAGAAAGATTTGCAGAAACTAGAAAAGCTAAACTTAGATTGTCTAATTTAAAAGCTGAAGAGTTAACTCAAATAATGCGAGGAAAATCGAAACAGATTAAACATTAATAAAATATGTCAGAGTTAAAACATCATTTTAGAGCCGGTAAAATGAATAAGGATCTAGACGAAAGGCTAGTTCCTAACGGTGAATATAGAAATGCAGAAAATATAGAAATATCTACATCAGAAGGATCTGATGTGGGTGCTGTACAAAATGTTTTAGGTAATACTAAATTAGTAGGTAAGACATACGATGCTAACACAAAAATTTTATCTGCAACTGGGTGGGATGACGTGTCAAACGCTATTGATGATTTAACTAATCCTACGTGTATAGGATCAATAATAGATTATCAAAATAATAAAATATACTGGTTTATAGCTGCGACAGGAGTTAGTTGTATAGCAGAATACACAGAATCAACAGGTGTTATAGCACCAATATTAGTTGATAAAAATAGTATACTAAATTTTAGTTCAAGTTATCCTATTACAGGTGTTAATATTATAGACGGCTTGTTATTATGGACAGATAACCAACATGAACCTAAAAAAATAAAAATATCTTCGTTTAAATCTGGTTCTACAGATTTTAATACTCACACAACTTTTAATAGTGTTGCTTTTACAGAAAACGATATTACTGTAGCAAAGTTAGGACCAATAAATGCGCCAACGCTCACAATGGCTAATTCAAAAAGAACTGGCAATGGAACAGGTACTACAAAAGTATACTCACGTTTTAAATTTACAGACGGTAGTGGTGATCCTTTAGCAGCTCAAACTTCAGTTACTTTAGCATTAACTCCATCTGCTAATTTTAAGAAAGATGATATTATAACGCTGAGTCACACGGATGAAGAAAATGAAGAGTACACAATTAAAGTATTAATTACTAAATTAAACAACTTCACAACAGCTTTAACTAACAATATAACAGGTAAAATACAGACAATACCTTCAGATACACCTAATGAAACAATACAATGGTCAGTTTTATTAGATGAAGAAGAGCCAATGTTTGAAAAGAAATTTGTAAGGTTTGCGTTGCGATGGAAGTATAAAGATGGAGAGTACTCAACGTTTTCACCATTTTCAGTCCCTGCGTTTTTACCTACAAACTTTGAGTATAAATCTGCAGATGGTCACAATATAGGTATGTTAAATACACTAAGATCTTTAACAGTTAACTTACAAGACACACAACCCGCTGATGTAGATGAGGTTGACATATTATATAAAGAATCAAGTAATAATTTAGTTTATGTTGTTGACACGCTTAAAAACAATGAAACATCATATGAGATACAATCTGAGATAATTGGAAGTGTTGTAGATTCTAAACAAATATTAAGGCCTTGGGATAATGTACCTAAAAAAGCTTTAGCACAAGAAATTACAGCAAATAGATTAATATATGGTAACTACTACCAGCAATACGATATTTTAAAACAAAATATACCTAACGTAGAAACTGCTATAACTTCAAATGATATAACAACTATTAAGGCTCCTCAAAAATCTTTAAAATCACAAAGAACATATCAAGTTGGTGCTGTTTACAAAGACGCTTATGGTAGAGAAACACCTGTATTTTCAAATAAAAAAGCAGCAAAACAAATTGATAAATCATTTGCTAATAAAGTTAACTCACTACAATGTAAGTTAGTTAACGATGCGCCTGACTTTGCAACACATTATAAATTTTTTGTTAAAGAAACTTCTAATGAATATTATAATATAGCGTTAGATAGATTTTATTTAGCTGATGATGGTAATGTTTGGTTAAGTTTTCCTTCATCTGAAAGAAACAAAATACAAGACGATAGCTATTTAATACTTAAAAAACAACATGATAAAGATATTGCTATATCTGTTGATGCTAGATATAAAGTTTTAGATATTCAAAATGAAGCGCCTAAAAATATAAAAATGGTATCGCAGTCTGTTGCTAACTCAAAACTAGAAATATTAGATAGTGCTGTTAATGCACCACAAGTTGGAGCTGTTGCGTTTCAATTAAAAGGACCTAAGTATTCAGAAAATAATAAATTTGCTGATGGTTTAAATGGTGATGGTGTAATAACGTTTACAACATCGGGTGGAACTACTGGTCAGTATAAAATATCAAATGGCGGTTTAAATGGTGAAGTAGATGGTAGCAGTGATAATAAACACATTTATGATTTTGTTTTAAAAGATCCTATAAAAGATGTTGACTCAACAATACTTGGTAGTAGTTATGTTGAAGATAATGACACTATAACAATAAAGTTATTTGAAGAAAGAGAAGTTGAAAAAGCAGAGTTTTATGGTAGATTTTTTGTTAAAATAAATAGAAACTCAGTTTTTGATACAAATATAATACAATCATTTCCAGCTCTAGATACTGAATATAATATATTATACAGTAGAGATGTTGATCAAGATATAACTAATGACTTTTCAAGAACTATATCAGATGATGGTGTAACAAAGAAAAAAGCAAGATCTGATTTAGCTTGGACTGATACTAAAGCAAAAGATGATTTTACGCAAGTAGCAAATATACACCCGGTGTTAGGAAAAAATACATTTACAGTTTATTGGGCAGGTGTTAATTATGGTGAAGACTGGCAAGATAATGTTACAAGTGATAAGGGTAAGAAACATAATGAACTAGATACAGTTAATCAGTTTTTAGAAAATTTATCTAACTCTGGTACATATATACAGTTTGCTAATGCTAATGGTGATACTGGTGCTATATACGAAATAACAGATGCTACAATTGACTATCAGTTTAGAAGAAAAAGTGGTAGAAATAGAAAGTTTATAGCTGGAAAACGTAGAGCATATAACTTAACAATAAAAAATACAGAGACTGGTGAAGGTTATGATGATGTGTTTACATATAGTGGTTCTGGATCAACAGGTAGAATTACAAAAATAAATATAATGCAAAAAGATTTACCTTTAGGTAATGATATGATCTCATCTTCAAATCCAGCAATATTTGAGACAGAGCCTAAAGAATCAATAGACTTAGATTTATATTATGAAATAAGTGATGCGCACCCAATTATAAAACCTGGTATGACAGTAACAGGTTCAGGCATACAAGCAAGCACAACTATAGCTTCAATAACAGACGCTAATAACTTTACATTATCACAAAACTCAAATTTAGCAAAAACAGACGAAACGCTAACATTAACAGACTCAAAAGGTATATACAGCTTTACTGTAACCGCAACGTTTTCAGATGCGTCAACAGCTATTGCTATTGCAGATGGTGATTTTCATGGTCACACACAATCATTAAATTGGTTTAACTGTTATAGTTTTGGTAATGGTGTTGAATCAGATAGATTAAGAGATGATTTTAATGCTGTTAAAATAGACAAGGGAGTTAAGGTATCAGCACCACTTGCGGAGCAATATAAAGAAGAACATAAACAAAATGGTTTAATATTTTCAGGTATATTTAATTCAACAAGCGGAATAAATAGATTAAATCAATTTATACAAGCAGAACCTATAACAAAAGACATTAACCCGTATTATGGAAGTATACAAAAGTTACATGCTAGGTTTGGTGATTTAATTACATTGTGTGAAGACAAAATTTTAACAATGTATGCTAATAAAGATGCTTTATATAATGCTGATGGTTCTGTGAACTTAACAGCTACAAATAGAGTATTAGGCAGTGTTAAACCTTTTCCTGGTGAATACGGTATATCTAAAGATCCTACATCATTTGTATCGCATGTAAATAATGCTTACTTTACTGATAAAGCCAGAGGAGCTGTTCTCGCGCTTTCTGGGACACAGTTAATCAACATATCAGATCAAGGTATGAGAGACTGGTTTAAAGACAACCTGCCAGCATCTACGTCATTAATAGGTACATATAACCAAAACAAAGGTCTATACAATTTAACAGTTAAAGGTACAACTGATTATACTTTAAGTTATGACAGTAAAGTGAAAGGGTGGCCAAGTTTCAAATCATTTATTCCAGAGTCAGGGTGTTCGTTAAATAATAAGTATTATACTTTTTATAATGGTGAAATATGGGTACATACAAACACAACAAGAAATAACTTTTATGGTACTCAATATGATTCATCTGTTAAAGTTTTAATTAACGATGCTTCAGATACTATAAAAGGATTTAAAACTATTTCTTATGAAGGTACTGATGCAAAAGAATATACATATCAAGGTGTAATAACTATTGATGGTTCAGGTAATGACTTAACAGATCAAGGTTTAACTGATATAAAAATACCTGGCTATACAATGAGCGAGTTAATAGAAGGTGGATATTCCGAAGCACAAATAGCACAGTTAAGTGAAACAATATCAAGAGGATGGCATGTTAATTCTATAACAACAAACGAAGATACTGGTTCAATAAGAGAGTTTAAAAGAAAAGAAGGCAAGTATTTTAATTACATAAAAGGAGATACAACTGTTTTATCAAACGTTGATTCAGAAGAGTTTTCAGTGCAAGGTATTGGTCAGCTAGCATCTATAGCTGGAAATACATCAATAAGTGGATATGCTGCTGCAATAACTGTTGCTGCTGAAACTGGATTAACTATAGCCAGCGTTACAGATTCAGCTGCTAGCTCACACTGGGTGTTAGACGGTAATGTTATAAGAAGATATAATAACGCAAGTGGTTTTAATGTAGATGATTTCAATGATTTAAAAATAACATTTACAGCTGACAATGGTTATGCGTTACCAAGCAGTCAAAGTATTTCGTCACAAAGTCCAACGGCTTTTATAGCTATTGGATCAGGTACTTCAACTTGGAATAGTTCTACTGGCGTGTTAAGACTTCAATTTGCAAACCTAGCCGCTTCTGCAGATACTAATTTAGCAATTAGTTTAGATTTAGCAAATGGTGGCACACTTAATACATATTCAATCGCTGGTACGTATGATGTTGTAGCGGAAAATACAGATTTAAAATCTTCTGTTGGAACAGCATACACTAACACAGGAGAGTATGCGAGCAGTGAAGTTGTATTGACTAGAACATTTAATGCTAACACTGGAAACTTTTTTAATACACGCGCAACGTGTGAAATAATAAAACAAGATAATGATGATGAAAGTCTTTATACTATAACGCAAACAGTACCAACTGTAGGTAATGGTGGTAAAGATTCAGATGGAAATATAATTAAAGAGGTGTTTTCAATTACGTATAAGTATGGCGCGGCTGATGTAACTGGAGATAAGCTTTTATTTACAGCAAAAGCAGAAAAAATATTTGTAGCACCTACTGTTGAAATAACTGGTTTAGATGTTAATACTAAGTCAATAAGCAGAAGAGGTGAAAACAGAACACTTACAGTTGTAGGTGTAGACACAGCAACATTTAAAATTAGTAGAATAGTAAGTGATGGCACAAAACATTATTGGGATGGTGATTCATGGGAGTTAATTCCTACACAATTAACAATACCATCAACTGGTCAATACGCGATAGCTGAGGTTTATGCATCATCAAGCGCATCAAAAACTTTTAAATACGAAATTGAAGACGCAACTATAGCAACAAACTTTACAGGATCAAATCCAGTAACATTAAATCAATATGCTGATGTTACGTTGACATTTAATGCAGTTACTTCTAATGCTAAAATATATCCAGGAACTGGATCATCAGCAATTGCAGATACTGTAGCAAGTTCCTATTACAGTTTAGGTGAACCATCTGCTGAAGAATCATCTGGAGCTATAGAACTTGAATTCTATATATACAGAGCAGCAGCGGGGGATGACGTAGATGATCATATAATACCTACATCAGCTGGTGTTACCGAAGATGACTTTACAAACAATGCAACAGAATTAACAACAGCTTCTGCTGTAGGAAATTCAACAAACGTTACATTGAGCAGCGGTAGTAATAGTTTAGTTGCCGGTATGGTTGTAACAAGTACAAGTATATCGCCAGTTGGAACAGAAACTGAAGTAACTATTGCTTCTATAAGTAATACTGCTTTAGTTTTATCATCTGCGCAAACAATACCATCTGGTGAAACATTAACTTTTTCACCGCCTAACAGCTATGAGTTTAGCATAGCAAATATTACTGGCGCAGCAGCAGCGGATACAACAGCTACAGGATCAGGTAGCGCTGGTACAGCAATGACGATAAGTGCTGCAAATAGTAATATTAAAGTAGGTATGCACATATCAGGTACTAACGCGCATGCAAACGCTAGTGTAACAGCTATAAGCGCAGACGGTTTAACTATAACAATGTCAGATGCTGCTAGTGGAACTATGTCAGGTACATATAGTTTCTTAGGTCAAAATGCTGACAGTGAAATTTATGTATATAAAATAACAGCTGATATTGAAATAGAAAAATATGGATCAGCAGATTTAACATCACAGCTGTTACTTGATAAGTTTTTAACACATACTGATGATAGCAGTAGTGGAACTGGTGGTTCTACTGCTACAGCAATGACTATTTCAGCTGGAACTGATCTCGCGGTGTTAGCAAACTTAACAACACACACACCAACTATTAACAGGCATATGATATTCCAAAACACAGCGGATGGAACTACAAAAACTGGAACTATTACTGTAACTGGTAACTTTGATGGTAATTCATTATCACAAATTGAAATTATAGCACCAGCAGCACCTAACACGCAATTAAGTGCTGTAACATTTACAAACAAGAGATTTGCTAGTGGTTATACAGGTAGTACAACAACAGGTACAGCAAGTGGTAGCTCAACAAAAATCATGGTTGATTACTCAGTTAACTTAGATAATGACAGTGGTGGTGCAGCAACAGCGGCTAATATTACAACTGGGTATAACGTGGCAGTACACGTTGGTGGATCTAACTTTAATACACCTTAAAATTAAAATATATGGCAGTAATAACAATGACATTTGCAAGAGACATAAATTCATCTGTACAAGTTGGAGATATGATATATAAAGCAGCACTAGGAAGTTATGGTGAAACGGGTAGTTTAGTAGAAGTTGGAACTGTTACAGCTGTTACAAGTACAACAGTAAGTTGTAACATAGCAACAGGTGATGTAAGGCCAACAGCTAATGACTTCATACTGTTTAGTAAAGATAATAAAGCAAATTTATCTACTTTAAAGGGATATTACGCAGAGGTAGAATTAAAGAATAACTCGCTAACTTCAGCAGAAGTATATGCTGTAGGATCTGAAATATTTGAAAGTAGTAAATAATGTGTAATAATAATATGTATAACAAAAATTTAAATTTATAACTATGGCATTACCAATAATGGCAGTGGGTATGGCTGCAAAAGCAGCAGGACAAGTAGTTGGTGGCTTAACCAACATAGCTAGTGGTATAATAGGTGGAGGCGCTAGAAGAAGAGAGCAAAGAGAAGCTCAAAAGGAATATGATATAGCAAGAGCTGCGGCAAGAAACGTAGACACATCAAACTTATCTGCTAACATGCAAAATACAATGGAAGATTTAACTGTTAATACGCAGGCGGCAAATTTTGCAGCACAGCAACAACAGCAAGGATTAGCAAACACTATGAGCGCTATGCAGGGAGCAGCAGGCGGATCAGGTATAGCAGCTTTAGCTCAGGCTATGGCAGGTCAACAGTCTCAAAATCTACAAAGAGCTTCTGCTGATATAGGACAGCAAGAACAGAGAAACCAAATGGCAGCGGCACAACAAGCGGCAAGTATACAGCAGCAACAAATAGCAGGTGCTAATCAAGCAAGAAATTTAGAAGGTCAACTAGTACAACAAAACTTAGATATTGGCATGGCAAGAAAACAAGCAGCAGATGAAGCAAGGCAAGAGGCAACATCAAACATAATGAGTGGTGCAGGTCAGCTTGCAGGTGGAGCAGCGGCGGGTGCAGCAGCTATAGCAGGTGGTAGTAATCTAGCTAAAGGTCAGGGAACAGGATTTTTAGGTGGTCAATCAGGTTTTGGTAAAATGATGGGTGGATTAATGGGTTAAATTAAAAAATTATGGAAGAACAATATAATATAGCAAATCAAGCACAGCGAGAATATAATATAGCAAATCAAGCACAGCGAGCTTTAATGAATAAAATTGAAAGCGGCGATAGTATAGCGCAGCCACAAAAAGCTATGATAAAAAAAATGTTAATGCGAAAGAAAAGTGACTTTATTCAAGCCACACAAGCTAAGCAGAGTTTTTCAAGTAACAGCGAAGAGGCTGGCATGTTAAATCAAGAAGAGGATAACATAAAAAGCTCATTTCCAGAAATACAAAATGAACTGCAAGGTTTTCAACAAGGTGCACAGGAGTTTGTACAAGATATTAATAGTTTTTCAAAATCGTCTAACCCTAATCACGTAACTGCACTAAGTAGTATATACGCTGGTAATTATAAAGATTTTACAGAACAAGACGGGCAAAGAGGTTTTGTTTTACCAGATGATAGCTTTATACCTTTAAAACAAGTTAACATGATGCAGAAAGGTTTAAATAGACCTGATTTTAAAACATACAACGAGTTAAAAACAAACTCATTTGCTATGCAAGACAAAATATCTAAAGAAGGACCAAGCGCTTGGAATCCAGCGC
>Ga0208669_1000549_pt1 | contig 14773 bp, 5 predicted proteins | sample 21_taG_FD_184095 | JGI IMG/M metagenome (GOLD analysis project Ga0208669, IMG submission 184095) | Marine viral communities from the Subarctic Pacific Ocean - 21_ETSP_OMZ_AT15319 metaG (SPAdes) (version 2) | ecosystem: Environmental > Aquatic > Marine > Oceanic | place: Pacific Ocean | collected...
AAACTGATCGTTGTAGAGAAGTCTGCTCCTTGATCAATGTATAAATTTGATACTGCTGCCATGTCTCTATTACTATTTATGTATCAGACGATTTTAACTCGTCTAATTCTGATTTTAATTCTTTTATTGATTCTATCAATAATGGTATAATTTTTTGATAGTTTACTGCTTTTTTACCATTGTCTCTAGTCATTACTACTTCTGGTAATACTTTCTCTACTTCTTGAGCTATAATACCAACATCATGTCCTTTACCGATTACTAATGGGTCTTTATGATCTTTCCAATCAAATTCATAACCACTGATAAGACCTACTTTCTGTAAGGCCTGAGATATAGGACTGAAATTTTCTTTCAATGCCATATCAGAAGAATAGAAAGCTGTGATATCACCTGTTGAAGTGATTGCTCCATTAAATGTACCTGTTGACGCTGTTAAAGCATTACCACTACCATTTATATGAGCTCCAGAGTTAGCTGTAGCACCTGAAGCTATCCCATCTAGTTTATTCTTCAAAGTTGTTGTAAAATTGTTATCTGTTTGTGAAGAAGCTGTTACTGTGACAGCACCTGTTCCACCACTAATTGATATTCTTGAACCAGCTACTATAGAAGTTACACCTGTGTTAGTGACTGTAGCACCACTTACACTAATACCTGTACCAGCTGATGGTAATGTATCTGTATTTGTTGATGAATTAGTAATTACACCTGTTGAACTATTATATGATATACCTGTACCTGCAGAAAATTTACTTCTTACTTGTGCATCAGATAATTGAGTATTATCATTGGCTGTCATATCATTTACGACAAAGTTTAATTTTCCATTACCGTCATCATAAGTAACAGCAATTCTAGTTTCAGTTCCACCTGAAACCATATCTCCGATAATATCTTGTATTTCTTCTGTAGTCTTACCACTAGAACCATATGAGAAAGAACCATCTCCATCAGATAATATTGCTTGACCTGAACTACCATTTCCTGATATATTTAAAGCCGTGGCATCAACAGCGTTTGCTGCTATCTTCGCTGTTGTTACAGCGTCATTATTTATTTTCGCTGTTGTTACAGCTTCTGCTCCTAATTTAGCTGCTGTAACTTGAAGATCACCAATATGAACTGTATCAATAGCACCATCTGCTATCTCATTTGAGTCAACTGAATCAGCTGCTAATGATGTTGAAAGAGTTACATTTCCTGAACCATTAAACGCTACTGCTGATGCTGTAACATCACCAGAGATTGAGAAGTTTCTATTTGAAGCTAATGTTGTCGCTGTTGAAGCGTTACCACTCAAAGCACCTGTAAATTGTGTTGCTGTTAATACACCTGAACTTGGGTTGTATGTAAATCCTGTGTCTGTTTCTACACCTTGAGTACCTGTAGCTCCATCTACAAATAATGGAAATACTGTTTCGTCTGTTGAGTTATTTGCTGCTACTGTAATGTCTGGTGCTGTAGCTGATACTGTTCCGAATGAAAAGTTACCACTACCGTCTGTTTTTAAAAATTGTCCATTTGAACCGTCAGCACTTGGCATTGTAAATGATACATTTGAACTTACTGTAGCTGGTGATTTGATAGCAACATAATGTGAATTATCACTATCTAGTAATCTCAATTCATTTCTTGTACCACTAAGAGATTTGATTGTTACATCTCCAACTGCAAATGTATCGCCTGCTAATTGAATTGTATTCGCTGTATCTGGTGATGTAGTAATAGAGTTATCACCATTCAGTATTATACCACCTGTATTTCTATTGTGTAATACTCCAGCAGCTAGTAAAAACTGATCATTACCTGATGTAGTAGAACCTGAACCAACATTTTCATACGAACCTGTAAAAGCTGAGATACGAATTACATCACTATTGTTTGCTGATGAACCTAAAGTTACTGAGGTACCATTTGTAGCTGTATAGTCTGTACCACTTCTAAGTAAAAGACCGTTCTTATATACTAATACTTTACCAGATGAGTATCCTAATGTGTTACCATTATTATCAGTACCAGAAAAAACTGTATTTGAAGTTGCTCCATCTGACCCATCAAAATCAAAATCTTGGAAAAAGAAATATTGATCCATGATGAAGTTAACAGCTGAAACAAGACTGGTTTTATCACCTGTTGTTAAGTTACCTAACGCACCAACATCAGTTGCTAGATCGTTGTAGTTCTGTCTCCAGTTTTCAAAAGTTGAACTTGTATCTACTGTTCTTGCCATTTTAATCTCTCATTAATCTGTACTAAGATGTCTTTCATCTCATTTATTTCTTCTTTAAGTGTATTTATCTCACTATCTTGAGTCTTAATTCTATTCTTTAATAATTTAGCTCTATTCAATCCTTGTGTATCTGTATTGATCACAGCTGTCGTGTTTTCATCTCTGACTAAATTATTGTTACCTTCTATCTTAATCATTATGTACTCAACGCTATCGCTCTAAAGTTTTCTATTAATGGTACATTAGATGTATTACTAGATTTTAATACTATTTTAACTGAGAATGTGTTGAAGTCTTCTAATGATTCAATCTCGTAAGTGTGTTCTTTGAAATCACTAGCATCAGCCGGAACAGTATTTTTAATTGTAGCTTCTTTCCAACCTACATCATTAAATGGCATGTTTGAATCAGGACCTACTATTTTGTAATAGACTTCAATCTCTGAAGCTACACCATTACTATCATGTGATTTGTATCCATCAAAGAATACATGAATAGCATTAGCTGGATTACTTAAAATAACTTTCTTTGTACAGTATACTGCAGCGTTCTTATCACCTCTAGCTTCTGTACTAGATACAAAAGTAGATAACTGTTCGTTAGTATTTGGGAAGTTAGCTTGTGTATCGTACATTAAAGAACTAGCAGAATCAATATTATTAATTCTGTTTTGAACACCAATCAATCCCATAGAATCTACATCTAAGAACGGTGAAACATTATCTAGAGTTGAAGATAAAGATGCTGTTAATTCAAAACTTTTAGCACCACCCATCTCGTTTGTTTCATTAATACCCGATGCTACAATTTTTGGAGCTAGTAAACTATTATTATCATTTAATGTGATTGTTGTTGAAGATGAATCTTTAGTAAATGATACAACTCTACCAGAAGATAATACTAATGGTTGAGTAGCTGATGTACCTTTGAATGATGTTGAAATAGATGTATTAGGTAATTCTACACTAGGAACTGTTGTATGAATTGTATCAAAGTATACATTACCTGTAGCAGTCACATTAGAACCACCACCTGATGTATTTTCTGTAGCACTTTGATAATTGATACCTGTATTACTTGATCTAGCTGCCCATACAGAATTTGGTATAGTAATCAAATAAGTGTCTATATCATTTAGTATTCTAGCTGATCCGTCTGTCGCTTTCGCTGTACCTATACCTGCTGTATGAGTTCTATTGATATAAGCTACTGGGATACCACCTAGAGTTTCACCCACTTCTGCTACTGTAAAGACTAAAGCTTCTGAATTTTTCGTAAATGATACTGTATCACCTGCTGCATATCCTTGACCAGGATTTGTAATAACAATAGCTGTTGAATCATCACCAGATGTAGTTATTGTTGCTGTACAACCTGTTCCAGAACCTGATGTAACTGTAGATAATATAGTTAGAGAATTATCTGTCATATCGTTACCAGAAGTTGACTCTATTGTATCGTCTGTAAATCTTAATACTGAACCTGTTCTATCTCCAACTACACCTGATATAGTAATGTTAGATAATTTATCGTCATAGTTACCGTGTGCGTAGTGATAAACTTTAAACATTTTAGTACCACTAATTGTTTCAATCGGATTGTCTTCTAATTTCTCTGCAGGTAAAGATCCGTTTTCAAATACTACATTAGCTGATGTACCTGTTGTAAACTTACATCTATTAATAGTCATCTTTAAATCTTTCATTTGGTCCGTTGTCCAAGTTGAATTATTTTGTGATTTAAATAATGAACCAGCGTATGGTTGTTGATCAATAAAGTCATTTGTTTTGATATCTTTCTGACCCATTTCTGAAACCCAAGAAGTATAAACATTTGAGTTTGTCATTACAACTGCACAATATTCTCTACCTGATTCTAAATATATTGGTGAATCGAATGTAAACTTAGTAGCTACTGATGCGTCAGCTGATGTGTTAACTGAACTTGGATTTAATGTCTTGTCACCGAAAGGTAAAATCTTCTGAGTTGGCATACCATTTTCCATGTGTCTGATTTGTACTGATACTGGTAATGCTGTGTCTTTAGCTCCGAAATATAATTCTACAGAAGAAACAAATATACCACCTTTCTTATCTACTAAGAAAGATTGTGCTAATGGATCAACCCATCTAACTTGTTGTCTTACTTCTCTAGCTACATCTCTTGAGTCTGATAATTCGTCTGTTATAATTCTACCATTTCTTGTAGATGTTATTTCTTCTTGTACAACTCTAATTTGTCCATTAGCTGAGTATAACGCTTCACCTTCTGATAGAGAAGGTGCACCTGTTGAATCTGATGTAATTTTTAAAGCTTTTTCACCTGTAGAGAAACTTAAAGCGTCTGTATTTGGTATTGAAAATGTAGCTGATATAGCACCTAGATTATCTGATCTTAAATTAGTACCCTTAGATGTACCACCACCCATACCATAAGTAGCTGATGTTGGTGTCATGTGAGCATTGACATTTATACCATCAAAGAATACAAAGTATGGTGTATTAGGTTTAAAGTTTTCACCTGTAACTGTAATATCTCTAGCTCTCATTGATTGAGCTATGTTAGTAGAAACTACTCTATCGGCTCTACTCTCTGAGAATTCTTCTACTACAGAAGTTGTAACACCTGTACGAATCTGTCTATCAACAAGAGCTCTATTAAAATTAGAGTTGATGTTTATATTAAATGGACCGTTCATTATTTCTGCTCCGCTAAGAATCTTTCATTACGAGCTCTACCTGGATTACCACCACCTCGTGGACCTCTCTGAGCTGTATTTGGTGTTGATGAAGTTACTGTTGTATTTGTTGGTTCTTCTACTGTTGTAACTGGTTCACCTAACCAATCTGACTGCCAGTTATTCCAAACAGTACCTAATGAATTTTCAACACCTTGTAAAACTGTATCATAATCACCTTCAACTGTTCTACTAACAGCGGGTAATCTTTCTGTATCGAACCATAAATCTCTTGAAGGTTCTAATGTTACTGTACCATTAAACAATACAACATCATATGGATTAACAAACTCTGTTGATGATGCTTTGTTTATTGTTACATAAGCTTCTTCTGTAAATGGTAATGTTATCATATCACCTGTTTGTTTATAATTTGAAGAAGCACCTGTGTTTAGTGATAAGTCTACAAATTTAGAATAATGTTGTGGTCGTAATGTACCAGTTGTTCTATCTACACCTATTTTATAATCTGGGTGATTAACATCTCCAACTTTATGACCTCTAAAATTGTCTGTCACAAAACCTGATTTGAATCTATCTAAACCATCAGCGTCTTGTATTTGTGTTAAATTTGTTTGTTGTTCTAAAGCATTTAAACTTGAAACTCTTTCTAAATTCTTAACTCGACCTTGTATTCTACCAATATCTTTCATTGTAAATCGTTTATGATCTTGAGAGTGAACACTTACTTTAGATAAATCTGCTGTATAAGCTGGTATATAAAGTGTATGTAATAATATTGAATTACTTGGAGTTGTCGGAGCAGCTGGTTGATCAGCTGGTTCACCATTAGAAATAACAAAGTCACCATCAGAACTTAAAGATAACTTATCAATTCTAGGTACATAATGTTCCATAGCTGATGTTAATAATGACTGTCCTGATTTCGGTAAATCAAAAGTTATAGCTCTAGTATTTGTAAATTCTTCTGTTCCGTAAGCAAATGGTTGAGCTGTTATATCTTCAGATACATCGGGTGCTGATGTTGGGTCTAAAACTGTTCCCAGATCATGTAATGAATGACAGTATGATCTAAAGTCTACAGCATCACTAAGTTCTATTTCACCGTCTGGTTCTAGTCCGTTCGGATCAACAACATTTGGACTATAAGTTGGTATGTTCTCAAAGTTTAAATCACTATATGAGTTTACTGTAAAGAAACTACCTCCAGTAGATTTAAAATAATCAAAGATAACTAAAAGTCTGTTTTGTGGAGTAGGTGCACCAGGTTTTCTTCTGATCGAACCAAGTCCATAGTAACCATCTCTTTGACCAGTATCTAATAACCAGTTACCTGAGATATCTTTTGAGTCTACTGTAATCGCTGTACAAACTCTACTGTTATCAGATGTATTAGTATTATCTTCATTTGTAACTGTATCATCTGTTGTAAAAGTTATATCTGGTGTGAGATAGTAAATATAAATATCATTACCTGTTTTTTGAATTACTCTAGCTTGAGCACCAGTAACACTACCAGATAATTTATCACCCGGATTACAAGTACCCATACCACTACTTAAAGTTAACTTCGGAGGTAAAGCATCACTTGTATCGTTTGATTCGTATACAGCTCTTAACGCGTAGACATCAGGTACACCTAATGTTATAATTTCATCATTGATATTTGTACCGTAAACATCACCTGAAGGATTAGTACCAGATACTGTCGCGTTCGCTGTTGAAGTAATTCTCACACCTCTTGATCGTTTTAGTAGTTTATCTGCATTATCACTACTTACATCTTTAGTAACACCGTAAATAACTTTTACTTGATCATCATTAGATAATGGTGTTGAGTTAGCTGCTGATATCGATATAGCTCCACCTTGAGACCCTGAAGGTTCTATGACACTATCATGTTCTGTAATTGAAATTGTTCTACCTTCTTCATTATCTTCTGGATTAGTTTCTGTACCATCAGCTTCGTGAATTGTTACAATGTAATTATCTGTTTCACTTGATGGATCAGAGAATAATGTTTCACCAGTTGCAGCAGATAATGAACCTGTAGCACCCGATAAAAGTGCTGTTTTTTGTTTTCTTATTTGAAGTGTATTCGGTGTAATTGAAGATACAAAGTTCTTCGGAGTAGCTGCAATAGCTACTGTTTTCTCTTGTTCTTGTAATTGTGCTCTTTGTCTGATATACTTACCATTTATATTAGCACCACTGGCAGTTTCTATAGATGTATCACTAGTAACTGATGATACAATATGTGATGTTCCGTTAGGAGCTACTATAACATCTCCTTCTTTTAATTCTTGAGTAAACTTAGTATTAACACCTGTTTGTGTTGAAGCTGTTGCACTACCAACAACTGATCCTGTTAATACAAATTGATTATCTGTTGTAACTGTATCGGCAGCGAAGACAGCTGCGTTTGAATCTTTTGATGCTTGAGAAACTTGTCTCACTCTATCAGTAGAATAATTTCTAACAGCTGATACAGCTTTACCACCTGTTGTAGCTTGTTCTAGTCTGATTGTATCTGATGTAGAGAATTCACCTTCTACATCATGAACCATTAATTCTGTACCACCATGAGCTAAAGTAACAGCTACAATACCCTTAGCACCTGATACTGAACCTTTAATTCTTTGTCCTACTGCTAAAGCATAGCTAGGAGATGCAGCTACTGTAAGTTTTGTATACATACGAACATCAAATAAATGAAGTCTGTATTGTGAATCTGATGTATGAAGTTTAGATGAATTATCAATAGTTACATCTGTCGCGTCATAGAATCTTACTCTCGCTCTACCGATTACAGTACCATTTTCACCTTCAGGGTGAACTTTTGCTGTATCTCTAAGTTCACAAGCTCCAAATGGATTGATATCCGCTGTATCACCTGTACCGAATTCGGGTTGACCGAACGCGTTTTTTACTGTAAAATAGTTACCTATTTCAAACGGTACTGCTAATGCACCTGAGTCTATTGTTGTTCTAGCTTTGTCTATTGTAACGAATGTTTCAGAAGATTTTTGTACTTCATAACCTTTAACATAAGCTTTACCTGCTGATAAAACTGTAATAAACTTAGTCTTATCACCAGCTGGAGTATCAGTAGAAGTGTATACACCATTATTTAATTTAGAGTTAAAATGTTCTCTTAATTGAGCTTGAAATGGTTTAGTAACATAATCACCACTTTCGTCATGAGTTCTTCTAGCTAATGTTCTTTCTAAACTATTATACGCTGTGATAGCTGTTTGTTTTGTAATAGTACCAGCTTCGACTCTTGATAACTCAATGAAATTATCAATGTCTTGAGTACCTGTTAACAGTTTATTTACTAATGTTAATGCAATCTTTAAACGATTCGCACCAGGTGCGTTCTCATTAGAAGTACCGGACGCATTATCTAGTAAACTGTCATCATCAGTAGATGATTGAAGACTTTCTGTAATCTGTAAACCTATTCTATATGTAGGTGTGTTTGAATATTTGTCTAATAAAATTGTTTGTTCATCACACCTGACAAAGAAACCTCTTGTATAAAATACTCCACCTCTTACTGTTGCGGCAGATCCTGTTGATGTAGCAGAAGTATGTCCTGCTACTTCACTAGGTAAAATAGTTTTGAATTCGTTATTGTTTGATGCATCTGAGTATGAACCGTCTGATGCTAAAGTAACCTCTTGAAGTTCTTCGTTATCTAAAAATTTAGAATAAGTTGTAGTAGAAGTATCAGCATTAGCTTTTACATAAGTGACATAAAGAGTTAACGGATCACCACCTGATGTTGCAGCTGCTGTGTTAATAACTTTAGCAACGACACCAGAAGTTTGACCTTGGTAATATTTTCCAACAGATGCTGTTCGATAAGTCTCAGCTGTTGCTGTACCCGAACCGTTTGGGTTAGCTGCGTTGACTTTAACAGCTTCATACAATGTATTTACTGTTACAGTACCACCCATAACAAGAGCTCCCTCATCAAATATATGATTACCAAATTTTTCAACTTGGTTCTGTAATATACTCTGTAGTTGAGTTAGTTCTCTTGCTTGTATCGCATTAGATGGACGAAATAGAATTCTATGAAAATTCTTAGTTTCATCATAATCATCATAATAAGGCGATACATTTAAATCTGTATTCTGTGCCATTTATGTTTACCTTACATTTCTACTATAAGTTTAATATCTTCAATCTGATCTGACGCTCTAGAAACAGCTTGTCTATTTTCTAAATAGATGATATCTCCTGAATGTCTTTGTACTTCTTCTGCTGTAAGAGCCGAAGATGATTTTAATGTACCGTGGTTTGTACTAGTGCTAGAGTAAATAGTATTACCATTAGCAAACGCTACAAAATTACCTGATTCATTAGGATATGGTAAGTATGAAATTATTCTATTTGTACTATCGACTGACACTACAATACCTACTGCTGTTCCTACTACTTCTGTAGAAGCATTACGAATAATCGTATCTACTGCAGGAGCTGAGAAACCTGATGAAACAAATTCCATTTTCTTATAAGCTGTTCTTGTTGATGCTGAACAAAGTGTATTACCACCTTGATCTGTTGGATTAACAACTACACCAATTTGTCTGAAATCGTTATCTGTTGGGAAGTCACCACTACCTTCTGAGTACTCAAGTCTAGAGTTTAAAATAATGTAGTTACCACCAAGTTCTTCGATAGCATCTGCACCATGTCCGGCCTTAGGTTGAATGATGAATTCAATATTTGCTGAACTGTTTGTACCGTCAGCTGCTTGATTAGCATCATCAAAACCAGGAATGTCTTCGTTAGCAATAAAAGCTGTTGTATATCCTGAACCTGCTGTAGTAATAGTTACAGTAGATACTCCACCAGAACCATTTGTCACTACTGAAGCAACACCACCTGAACCATCACCACGAATAGTAATACTATTAGTAGTTGTACTAGCTGTATATCCTGAACCTGCTGCTTTAATTCTTACTCTTTGAAGAGCTCCGTCTACTGCTCCGTTTTCAACATCCCATTGAGCTGAACCGTCGTCTGTAGCTGCGTCTCCTAATCTACCATCTTGAGAACCTGTATCTACTCCACCAGCTACCGCTAGTTGAGCACCAAGTGTTTTCACTGGTATAAAATCGTTTGTGACGAATTTAATTACATCAGAAGCTGAGATAGAATACATAAATTTCCATTGATAACCATCTGATTCTGTTGGTGTTGCAAGTGTTGTATGATCTGGTTTTACAGTTGATGCTGTATTACCGTCATTATTTAAACACTTGTATACATTGTAATCATCAGTTACGACATAGAATAATGAAGAATATAAAGTAGTTGCTCCACTATTAGCTGCGTTACCAGATGAATAGTTGTGACGATACTCGTCATAAGTTGTTCCGCTAGTCCAATCCCTTCTAACAATCGCGTGTGATATATCCGATGTTGAAATCTTTTTCAACGCTACCATACTACGATAAGCATCGTACTCATCATTTGGACTGTCTACAGGTGTTGGCGGAGTTGAATCGTCTGTCCACGCGTGTCCTCTACCGATAAACGAATAAGCTACAGATGAACTCTGAGTTATGTCTTCGATAAACTGTTTCGCGTTGTTTAGACGAAATTTTTCAGTTATAATTGCTGCCATTGTTATTACCCTTTAATTAATAATTGTTTGTTATAGTTATTTATATCACTTATCCGCTTTGAATTACCGCTGAGTAAGTTAAACTTGTTCTTCTGTCTAATTCTCGTTCTATATTTGATACAAATTTATTATCATATAATGTACTTATGTCACTAATACGAATACCTTCTGAAGGAGACTCTTGTAAACAATGTTCTCCTGTCTCTAAAAGAAGATCATCTCCTGAACTGATACCACTACCACCGTCCAGTTGAATTTTATTCATCATACTATAGTTTTCAGTAAACATCATATCTGCTAGATCACCAATAGTAGGTCCAGAATGTTCTGAATTTTTCTGACCTATCATCAATGCATCTTCTTTAATTAGTGGTAGACTATCTGTTTCATCAATTAGTCTACTACCAGTTTCATCAAGTAAATTGAACGAACCAACTTGAGTTGATTCTTCACTTACAAAATATTTTGTCTCATCATTGATAGTCGCATCTTCCCAAAGGATTTGTTGACCATCTTCTAATAAGATTATACCTCCTTGAGTGAAATCCTCACCCAAAATATTACCATTATCAGGTTCGAATATTAGAGGTTCTTGATTCTCTGTCACTATTCTTTCTGAAAGGAAATTTGTTGATTCAAATAATTTTTGTCCGGCTGGTCTATGTCCGAAACTCACACCAGCAAGTGTTGTAGTATTGAAAGCTGAATCTATTCGTAAAGCTGTACCAGTCAAGTTAGTTACTTTAGTATTCGTACCTAATGTTCTAGATGATTGTGTATTTAATGTTCGTGTCTGTTTCACACCAGCTGAGTATGTTCTACCTCTTTGTGTAGCTGATTGAGTGAATATTGGTGATGAAACAATATTAACTTTTCTTTGTCTCATCTCTGAATCGTATGTTTCATTAGGATCTGTAGCTGTAAGTATTCTACCTCTACCAGTAAACCCAGAAATATAAGTAGAAGGTGTTTCTCCACCACCTTCAGCATTTGTTTTTTGATTTGTAGCTAGTAATGTTGTGTCTGGTGTGATTGTACTTGGATCTTGGTTAGATACAATATTCTCTATTACATGATGTAGTTCTATACTTGTAGCTGTAAAGTAGTTTGTAGAAGCAGCTGTGTTTTGAATTATTTCTGAACCAGTAAATTGTGAACCACCTGCACCCCAATCTTTAATATCTCTATGAACTAAAATAAATTTATTTGTAGTATCATGTTCCATTACAATACCTAATGCGTTAGAAGTAGCACCTCGTACTCTAGTTCCTACTGCTAATGAATTATTTAATGTACTGTAAGATATCTTATGTTGATTTTTATGAGGACTGATATCTAATTCTTTTGTAACTTTGTGTCCTTTAGCTGTGACCTCTGCTGTTAATTGTCTCTTAAAGAAATCTCTATCTGTTTCTTCAACTGTATCTGTTCCGATAACATAAGGTTGACCTGATGATTGATCTTTTACTGTAGTAGCGTCAACTGACAAGAATCTTTCAGTAGTTAAAACACCTTCTTCTGTCTCTAATTGTATTCTACCTTCGAATGAACTGAATACACTATCTTCACCTGAATATGTCCCGTCTTCTAATTGAATATCTGCTGTGTCTATTTTAGAACCAATGATAAGTGTAGGTATAAATGATCTAGTTGTATTTGTACCATCAAAATTAACATTATATATTTGTGCTGAACCGTCAACTCTAGTTCTTACTGATACTTCACCGAAGAATATTGTACCAGCTGGTGAGAGTAGAGACTTAATTAAACTTCTATACTCGTTAATACTCTTACCAACTTTGATTAAATATGAGAAATCTTGATACTGTTTACTGTCGTGTATTCTCATTGAATCTACAGAAGGGAATCCTGTATCGTTCAAATAGTTTCCATCAAGTTTAGATGTACCACTTAATGATCCTCTTGCTGTACATGGGTTGGTTTTTCCTATATAGAAATTTTTACTATCACTCGTTGTGACATAATCACCGTCATTAAAAACACCTTTAATATTTTCAATAGTTAACTGATTTAAATCACCATTCATTATTTTTACTGTACCTGTTGCACCTGTAAGAGCGGCTGTAACTGTTGTGTTTACTATAGGAGTTGCTGATACATCTTTGATAATACAATGTTGTACATAATTACCTATACCATTGTCTTCAAACTTATGACCGGGATCTTGAATTTTTAATTTTTTAATAGAACCGATATCATCACTAAACGCCCAAAGTTTAGCACCGGACCCAGCAGTTACATTTGTTTGTGTTAAAGTAAATACAGTACCAGATGTACCACCAGTTATTGTACCTGTTGGAACACCAGCTGCGTCTGTTGTTCTTTTATAAACTAATATTCTTTTCTTAACAGTATCATGAGAAACTATTACAAATGATTTACTATTAGATGAAGTTGCAACTTCACCTACTGAGAAATTTGTACCTGTAGTTAGAGTGTCATAATAAATATAACCACCCATAAATACTTTAGGTAATGTCTTGTACTCTGAACCAGGGTGTGATATACTTATCTTTCTAATAGCACCATCATCTTCTTTGGCTATAATGTCTAATTCTTCTGTTAATTCACCGTACTCTAATTTTTGACCTCTTAGAGAATCTTCAAGTAAGACACCTCTGTTCGCTGTTATGATCTCTATCTTTGCGTTGTTTGCAGGAGCAGAAGCGAATGTTATTTTAGTACCTGATTGATCTGTTGTAAATCCTGTTGTTCTTGCTATCTCTGTACCTGCGACAAAGACTTGTACCTTTCTTGGATCAAATCCTAATGTTAAACCTGCGTTGTCTAAACCTGAGAATACTGTTTCAGAACCATCACCAGTAAATTCATGTACACCAGGGATTGTAGCTGTTTCTAATTCTATGTTTCCGTCTGTTACTTCTATGAAAGCATCGGCTCCAGTTCCTTCAGTTCCTGTATTAACAAATACTACTTGATCATCAACACTATATCCAGAACCCACATCATCTATAATAATCTCTGTTACACCACCTCTACCAATTGAACCAATAACATTGATTGATTGAGTTGCTGTACCACCTTTAGGTGAAAGATAGTTAAAAGTATCTGATTCACTAAACAACGAACCAGATGATACCATTTCTGTATAAACACCACCACCCATTGTGATTGAATCTGGACCACCTGAATAATGAGGGAATAAATCTGTATTTTCGTCTAGTACTGAATCACCTTCTTCTGTTAGTAATATACCTATACCCGTACCTGTTTCTAATCCTATTGATCGTGCTTGATAAAACTGACCACCGAATGCATGTTCAAATACTAACTCATCACCATTTTCCATTAATATATTATCACCAGATGTACCTTCAGAAACAATATAAATTGTTTCAGCTGATTCTAATCTAATAGTATCTTCTGTATCACCTGCTGCACCATCTTCAATACCAACATAAATACTACTCTCTGTTGTAGAAATATCTGACATGACACCACGAACTGTAGCTTCGGCATCTACTCGTAATCCATCTCTATCAGATAAAACTACTGAGTCACCTACTTCAAAAGTACCGACAAAAGGTGTTATTAATTCAAGTTCATATGCATTATTAGAATCGTTTGTACCACTGATACCAGAAGACTCATTAATATAAGCTGAAGCAACAACTGTACTTCCTGTGAATTTTTTAATTAAACCTCTTTTGTATGGTGTTAAGTCTTTATTACTAAACAGTCTCATGACTGTCGGTTCGGAAAATTCTGATTCAGAAGGTTTAATTACATTATCACCTGGGAATGTTACTTCTGCTTCTAGACCATATAATATTCTGAATAAAAATTCGTATGATTCTTTCGACCCTTTCGAAAGATATAATTCTTGTATATGCTTTTGTAGTAGTCTCTTATTGGCTAAAACATCTCTATCAATAAAGGGCATGAAGTCTCGTCTAAAGTATTCTAGAAAGTCTCCAGATGTTTTGTCTACATCAGCATACGATAATAAGTTGTTTGCAGCTTGTAATGGACTAGCTGTAAACGATGCCACTTTGGCAGTCATTCCAGAAGTCTTACCTACAATAGTTTCATTAATATCAAACTGTGCTTCTGAAAATTGTTCAATATAAAGGTTTGAACTATTACCTATAACATCAACTCGTCCTATGGCTCCTGTAGTAGAACCTACTACGAATTCATCTTTCTCAAAAGATGTCTG
>Ga0208669_1000550_pt1 | contig 14767 bp, 9 predicted proteins | sample 21_taG_FD_184095 | JGI IMG/M metagenome (GOLD analysis project Ga0208669, IMG submission 184095) | Marine viral communities from the Subarctic Pacific Ocean - 21_ETSP_OMZ_AT15319 metaG (SPAdes) (version 2) | ecosystem: Environmental > Aquatic > Marine > Oceanic | place: Pacific Ocean | collected...
CAAGCGAATCAAACCTTAACAGCTGGCACTAAGTTATATTTTGATGGATGCGCTCAGGAGATAAAAATAAAAGGATCTATAGAAGTTACAGGTTTTCCAAGTTCTAATGTAGAGATATTTTTTATGGCGGATAATTTTATAACACCAGGAGCAGCATCGTAATGAAAGTATATTTAACAACAAACATAGCTAACTCCTCTTTGCAAATTGGGGATAACGCGTTTTACTGCGACGTAGAAGTTTTAAACGGTTTACAGCCAATAAACTCAGACGATGCAGTAGCATTAGGGAATATAACTGAGATAGGTCCAGATTGGATAGAGGTGCAGAATAACGTTGAAATTCAGGACGGCGCTTTTCTTTTGTTTCAAAAATCAGCTATCGTTAACGACGCTGGTTTAAGAGGACACTATATGGCTGTAACAATGAGTAATGACACAACTGAAAAAGCTGAGTTATTCGCTATAAGTTCCGAGGTAACTGAAAGTAGTAAATAAACACTAAAAAATGTAACTATATTAGTATAATTGAATTAAAGCGTATTATGGAAAATATATTAAAAATAAATAGATTATGGGTTTTTTACTAGGCGCTGCTATAATAGGTGGTGTTGCTCAACTAGGAAGTGCTTTAATAGGTCGTGGGGCAACTAGAGATGCGGCAGACATGGCTGATCAGCAAGTAACGGATCAACTTGAATACCAAAGAGAGCAAGACGCCTTACTAGAGGCTGAAAGACAAAGATACAGAGAGTTTGAGTTTACAAATCCGTACGCAAATCTTAAAAACCCATTTGAGGGTATGGAGAATGCGTACGAAGACTTAACTGTAAATCAAGAGGCGGCTAGGTTCCAAATGGAGCAAGGTACTCAGCAGAGGGCTAATATAATGGCTAACCTTCAAGGTGCCGCAGGATCGTCTGGAATAGCTGGTTTAGCTCAGAGTTTAGCAAATCAAGGTCGTTTACAAGCTAGACAGGTTTCAGCTGATATATCTAAGCAAGAAACCGCTAATCAGCGTTTAGCCGCTCAAGGAGCTATGCGGAACGAACAGATGGAAAGACAAGGTCTTAGCGCTATTCAAATGGCTCAAGCTGGTGGGGAGATGGCGATGCAAGAAGCTGAAATGCAAAGACAAGCTACGTTATTTGGTGCTAGCATGCAAGGAGCCGCAGGCGCTGCTACTGGCGTACAGCAGGCTTATGGAAATCAAATGAATATGAATATGGTTGGCGCACAGATGCAAATGCAAAACGTTCAAGCGTTTGGTGATATGATGGGTAATTTACCCTGGGATGAAATGTAAAGCGAAATGAATATAAAAGCAGATTCAACAATAGTAGCCTCAGCAGGTGCTTTAGCAAAGGCTAAGGTACCGTTCTCTATGGAGGGAATGACTGACAATTTATTGAAACAAAGAGGTGAGTTACTGGATAGCATATCCACTAACTTTGAAAAAAGTATGCAAAATATTGATGGTATAAATGCTGAGGCAAAGGAAAAGTTAAAAAAGCTTGCTAAAAACATAAATGACGGTACTGTAAATAATAGCGATGAAAGAGCTGAAATGCAAGATCAAGTAGAAGCATTTAGACAAGAGCTTAAGGACATTCCGTTATTTGGTAAAGAAAACAAAAGAAAAAGATCGGATTTACTTTATAAAATAAATAAATACACTAAGAACAAGCAAACAGAAGATCAAATAAGCGATGAGATAATTACATCTTACACCGCAGACGCGTATGACGCAGGAAGAACTGGGGCTCCAGCTATAGCTTTTCTTAAAAATTTTGCTGATCATTATAACGGTGATATGAAAGAACTTGACAAATCTTTTAAGGTAGAAACTGTAGATGGAAAACGTGTGTTTTCTTTTACTTATACAGACCCAAACACACAAGAGAAAACCGATTTTGAAAAACAATCTATAGAAGATATATCTAAATTACTTAAGAAAAAAGATAAAACTCCTATAATAGCAATAAACAAGTCATTGAATGACTTAAGAGATTATTATACTGGTGAGCCTAAGATTGGAAGATTGGATGGCCCGTTACAACATGTTCAAAATGATATTGAGACACTGCTTGTGAGTGACCCTAATTATTTGTCTATAGTTTCTAGAACTAGAATGTTCGGCCAACCTATGAGTTATCACGAGGCTTTACACAATCCCAACAGCAGTCAATCGAAGCAGATATTTGAAACCCTGTATAACCTTCACCCAGAGCTTGACACAGCTGGAGCGGTTCGAGGGTTAAGCAAACCAAACAATGTAATAACAGAGGCTGATTTTGCAACTGACGAAAATTACAAAGAATTTGTAAGATCATTAACAGATCCTAATCCAGAAGAGCTAGCTTTAGCCTGTGAACTTGCGGCTAAATTTTACGCTGAGTCTGAAGGTAACAACGCTATTACTTTAGGTATACAACTTAGACCTGATCCTAAAACTGAAAAAGCAAGTGGCAGTGGAGATAGTGACAAAGGTAGCGATGAGGATGAGCCAGGAAGGTATCCTACTAATCAAGTTTACACAGGTGGTATAACAGGGGGTAACCTTAATATTTATCTTGATATGTTGCGCTCAAATGAGGTTGAGTTAGAGGGAGGAGTTGTGTTAACTAGAGACCCAGATACTAACGTGTGGTCTTCTAGTGATGGATCAACTCGAATGTCTGGAGATAACATGCTTGAATCTTTTCAAAACGATTTGAATCAAGGCTATCCTGACAGCGGTAAAATATTAAGATCAGAAGAGTATTTTCAAGAGTTCAAAGGCGGATTTCCTGGGCCATATTCTGGTTTCAATACATTCCCTCCAAATAATTAAATAAAATATGAACGAAGAAGCTTTAAACGCGGCGTATCTACACTTTAAGGAAAAGATGCAGCCCGGTTACAACGGTAGTATTGAAGACTTTAAAACTTTAATGTCAACTGACAGTGGGGTTTTTGATGCATCACTTAGTAACTTCCAGAGCGGTGGGTACAATGGTGGCGCGGAAGACTTTTCTAAGTTAATGGGTGTAGAGTCGGGAAAAACACAAGGTGCTGCGGAAGTCGATGCGACTGCAGCGCCTCAAATAGTATCTACAGGTACGGAGTCAGCATCGGAAAATGGTTCTTTGGGATTACCAAAGGTTAGTCCTAAAATAATGATGGCTGAAGAGGGTGAAGCGATAGCAAAGCTTAAAACAAGATTTGCTGGACTAGGTTTTACCTTTGAGCAAGCAAGAGTTGGTGGAGACGCTATTACTATAACATCTCCAAAAGACGCAAACGGAAACGCTGCAAGCGAAACTTTTGAGTTTGATTATGGAGTTCTTGGATTCGATGTGTTCGGTAAAGCGGATAGCGAATCTCAAAGGCTTAACGAATTTATCAAGCTACATGCTAATGATAGTCCTAGCGTTAACGCTGGCGCGTATGCTAATGCTTGGAAGTTTACCAATGAGGCAGAAACTGACTACCTGTTTGAAGGCGACGATATTCCTGAAGATAAAAAAGGTCAACGAAAGCTCCCGTCAGAACTAACCGCTAAAGAATTAGAATCTCATACAGAGTTCTTGTTAGGTAAACTTAACGCAAACACACGTAACTCTTACGAGGTAAAAGAAATAGAAGATGGGATTATAGCTGACATGGCTAACTTCCAAAAAGATCTAGTAGCTAGTTTAAAGAATAAATATGCTACTGAGATAGCTGAGGCTGAAAAAGATTTAACATCTGAAAAATCAAGTGCTTTACTGGATCTTGTTAATAGTGAGTACAATGAGGCTGTCAATGCTGAGTTTAACACTAGACGCGCTGAAAGCTCAGAGTTACTTAACTTATTTGATGCAAACCGACTTGCTGTACAAAGCAGATATGGCGATATGTTACAAAGAATCTCTAGGGAAGAAGGTTTTGACGCTGTACTTGGAGAAACCGCTATGGGTAGAATAGCAAGAGATTTTCCTATATTCAATAGTGTAGCTAGAGGTATATACGGAACTGGCGCGTTTAAACTACCTAAAAGCTGGAACGAAGCTGACGCGTTAAAACTAAGTAGAATGCTAGAAACAGCTTCTAGTGAACTGAAAAACTTAGAAAAAAGAGATTCAAGCGAAAAGTTTGTATTTTCTGGAGACGCTAATACGGAGTTTGCCGGTGAAGATAATCTTTCGTTTAGATACGCCCCAAATACACCAGCTATAAAAAAAGCTAGAAAAGAAAGAGCTGAGCTTGATCGAGATGACCCTATGTGGCTGCCTATGGAAGCTGTGACTAGCGGTACCTACAAGACGGGTTACTGGACTGTGGGTGAAAGAATTGAAGTATTAAAAAGAAGACAGACATATTTACGTGAGAAAGCTGTTCAAAGAATGGTTACCGCTGATGAGTACCAGCAAAAAATAGACAAGTTAATTACTCCAGAAATATTTGGAGAATCTATAACAAATCCAAGTTTATCTCTTAGAGACTACGGGTTAATATTTGGCGATCAACTAGTTCAAATGGCTGGGGCTGTTTTATCTGGAGGTGGATCAACGTTTATGCAAGAGGCTGGAAGTGCTTTCACTGAAATAACTACTATAAAAGCTATGGATAAACTGTTTCCTATTGGAAGCGAGATAGACATGGGTATTACAACTTCTACTATAAAGAACAAAGAAGATCAGCAACGGCATTTTTATGCGCTACCAAAATCGGAAAGATTTGAAGCTGTTTTAGATATAGTGGAAAACGGAGAAGGAGATTTAGATACAGCAACTAGAACCGGTGTAGCAAACGCAGGTTTAGATTTAGTTAGTAACGCTATAGTTATAGGTAAAGCAACAAAGTTTTTACCAAAAGATTTAGCCAGAAAGCTTTTTACCAAAAAATACAAAGAGTTTTTATCAGGTGCATGGAAGACTATGGGTAAAGACGTTACTATAGCTTCTTTTTCTGAGTTTCTGACTGAAACAGCTCAAGAGGGTGTAAGTATAATGGGCGTTGGTTCAGCAACTGGAGATTACGGAACCACGGAAGGTAACGTTAAAAGAATACTTGAAGCTGGTGGTCAAGCTCTTATAGTCACTGGTCCTATGGTTGGTGGTGGTCAAATAACTACCACTACAGTTAATGAAATTAAAAACACTGTATCTGCTTTAAGAGATCCTGAATCCACTCGAGCTTACGTTAATAAAATGAAATCAACGTTTGACGCTCAGTTACAAGCTGGAGAGATTACTCAAGATCAGCGAGACACGTACTTTACGGAACTTGAAGCAGCTGAGCAAGTTATTAACGATACTAAACTAAAAGACTTAAAAGGTGAGCAAAAAAAGAAAGCTATAGATAATGTAGTTATATCAAATAAGCTTAAAGAAGAGAATACTCAAATTGAAGAGTCTATAAAAAAAGTAAAAAAAGAAATTGGTGAAGAAGCGTATTCTGAGTTTACTACTAATGATGAAATTAAGTTAGAAAGAAACAAGAAGAAGATAAAAGAACTTGAAACCGAAAACATAAAAGAGGTTTTAAAAAATGATTACTTAACTAACGGTAAAGATTTAGCTGACTGGGTTAATAATCAAAAGGAAGGTGATTTTAAAAACAAAGAGGTAATAACGTTTAAAACAGCTAAAGAAGCTGAGGCTTATATAGAAGGTAAAGGTATTAAAATGCCTGAGCAGCAAAAACAGAGACTTCTAAACGGAGATGTTAACGGTGCTAATCTAGGTGATCTAGCGATTATAATCGACGAAAACGTATCTAATAACATAGACAAAGAAGATTGGTCTTCAAGTAACGTTGTGCACCACGAGGTGCTACACTTTATACTAGAAGGATTTGATGCAAAAGAGCTTGACGCATTTATCGATGGTACGATAAAAGCTATTAAAGCTTCTAATGATCCTAAAATGAAGGCGGTAGAAGAAAAGCTAAACGAAAAACTTCTTGTTTACGAACTAGGAGGTGTAGGTTTAGATACTAAAGCTGGTAAAGAGGAGTTTTTCACATCATTATCCGATGCGCTTAACTTTATCAAGGTTTCAGATATAAACCTAGAAAACGGTGGTGTACTAGCTGATATTGGAGAGATGTTGCAAAACGTGCTAAGTAGAAACACTAAAGCTGGTATAGACTTTAGTAACTTAGACGCAGAGAACACTCTTAAGTTTATCCAGAAGTATAACGAATTTAATGGTAAAGGACCTAAGTTCAAAGCTTCAAGAATAATAGGAGGTAAAGAGGTTGATGATAGAGAAGATCAAGTTAAAGAATCTGTGTCTGTTGGAAAGAGAAGCTCTTTGATTGAAAGTTTAAATAGCATGCAGCAAGGCGCGGAAACTAAATCTGACTTTCAAAAACCTAATATATTTAATAAAGTTTTTGAATCTACGATGCCTGGTGGAGCTATAAGTAATTACATTAGAAGTCTGCAAATGAGTCCAGAGAAAACTCAGGCGACTATAGATTCTGTAACAGATAGACTTATAAATTTCGATCCTCAAGCTACTAGAAAAGATGGAACTACTGTAGGTAAAGAAGGTTTAGGAGAGTTTTTAATGGCAAACGTAGGCTTCGCTAAACTTGACGCTGCTAAAAAGTTAGCAAAAGAAGGCGAAATAAGAAAGGTAACACAACGCATAGACGCTAAAGATGAATCTGGTAGAACAATTGCCGAAACTATTGCTGACACAACTGAAGACGCAAAACCTGATACTAAAAGAGTTAAAAAAGCTAGAAAAATTAAATCGCTTGAAGATATAACGCTTGATAACAAAGATGTTATATCTGGTAACATTGAGAAAAAAATAAACGATTTAATAGAAGAAAATCCAGAAAATTTAATTGAACAGTTAGAGGGACTTATATCAAAAGACTTTGCTAAAGAGGTTAAATCCCAGATGGGTAAAATTCAAAAGAAAGGTAAAGAAACTGTAGTCAGCCCGGAATATAAAGCTCATCACGCTTTTAATTACGATACCTATATCGCTGCTTTAGATGTTAATACTATAAAAGCAAACTATAATCAACTGTTTGACATTAAACAAATAGGTAGAGAAAAGGATAAGAAAGTAGATCCAACTACTGGTAAGGTAACATATCCAGGTAAAGGTATATATGATATATCAACTACAAAAGCTAAGTGGACTAAGTATTTTACGGAAGGTGGCTACACAACATTGTTAGCTCGTCAGAAAAAGTTAGCAGAATTTATTTCTAAAGATATAGCAAGAACCGCTATTAACAAGCAGATAGCGGAAAACTCTAATAACTTAAACGAAGTTATACTTGCTGAACTTAGAGAATGGGACGCGGCTTTAGATAAGCAAAAAGGTGAAACTATAAGCTTTGATAGTATTAAGTTTAGCGCTACAGTAAGAGGGTTTAATCCAGTTGAAATTAAAGATTTTTATCAAAATCTACCGTTATTAAGTATTTCACTTCAAAAAACAAACCTTAACGACAAAGACGCGGTTATAGAGGCTGTTAAAAATATATACGACGATAGTTACGCGTCTGGGAAATTAAAAAAACTTGGTGAGGATATATTTAAAGTTGTTAATAGGTATGGCGGCATAGAAGAACGCCATACTAAACTTAAGAAAAAACCTCAAGAAACCTTAAACGAATATTTGTTTAACAACTTAAAAGCCGCTGAATTAGATTTAACTTTAGCTGAAATTCTTGATTTGATAGATGAAAAAGGTAGAACTTTACAGTTGTCAAAAAGTTTTGATAAAAAAGACGTAATCAACAAAGCGCGCGCTGAGATTGTAACTGTAGGTAAAAAGTGGTTAAAAAAATACGGTAAAGAAAAAGCATTGATGATGCTTATTCACGCTAGTGGCATGTACTCGACTAGTACTAAGATTGGTAGAGGCAACCTGTTTGAGGTTAATAACAACGGAGTTGTTACCGAGCTTGATATCTTGAAAGATATGAGCAACAAAGAGTTGCTAGAGCTTGCTGAAACAATGAAAGATCCAGAATACCTTAGACCTGTCCAAAGGATAGCAACGGAAATGGAGATGGCGGGTGATCAAAACGCATGGAGAAATGATTTAATAAGAGCTATAAGAAAACAGCGTGTAACAACGCGCACTAAATCTACTGGTAGTCAAAGATATCAAGCTTTTAATGGTAAAGAAGATTATAATACATGGGTTATAAAAGAGATTTTTGGTGATGAAGTAAAGCTCACCGATAAAGGTAGACTTAAAGGAACTCAAGAGCTAACTATAAACGACGAAAAAGTAAAAATAGACACTAGTCTTTTCTCTCAAACCTCTGATAAAGCAGTGGCTGATCGAGACTATGATGGAAGAGAAAAAGAATCTGCGATATCTGAGCTAGTTGTAAGAGAAATAGCTCAACATTATAAAGATCAAATTAAAGCTAAAAAGCTAGACAAAGAAGATTTCGCTGTAATGATGATGAGTATGGCCAGTAACATGCAGTCTCCATTAAAGAGGGCGGCAAACCTAGGTTATATATTTAAAAATAAAGAGGGTCAAAAGTATACTGGAAAGCTTAGATACGAGCATATGATTCCCACAAATTACATGGTCGTTCAGTTAACCAATGCGTATATGAATGACGGCAACGTTGATTTAGATGCGTTATTCAAAGAGTACACGGTAGCTGTTATACCAGATACAATGGACAAGATATTTGACGAGGTTAACCTGACTCAAGTTATGCCTATAGGTTATAAAATTGGTAATAGCTCCACGCGAAGATACTACAACATGTCTACGTATGGACATCCAGATCTATATGCTATTGAAAGTCTTAATCCAAAAGATAAAGGTAAGGTTTACGGGGAAGCTGTGGCTAATATGAAGTTTAAAGAAAGTGTTAGCGTTGGAAATAAAGCTCTCGCTAAAGCTGTTCAAGCAAGTAGAGCTATTAAAGAGCCCAAAGGCATCACCGTGTTAGATTTTGATGACACATTAGCCACGACAAAATCTCAAGTGTTATACACAATGCCTGACGCGACTACAGGTAAGTTAAACGCTGAGGAATTCGCTAAGCGAGGTAATGATTTGTTAGCTGAAGGAGCTGTATTTGATTTTTCGGAATTTAACCAAGTAGTAAAAGGTAAGACTGCACCTCTTTTTCAGAAAGCGTTGAAGCTTAAGAATAAGTTTGGCACAAAAAACATGTTTATACTTACAGCTCGTGCACCAGAATCAGCTACAGCTATTAAACAGTTTTTAGATGCTCAAGGTTTAAACATACCTCTTGATAATATCACAGGTTTAGGGAAGTCAGAGGCTGAAGCAAAAGCTACTTGGATTGCTGAAAAAGTTGGAGAGGGTTATAACGATTTTTATTTTGCAGACGATGCTATTCAGAATGTAACAGCTGTTAAAAACATGCTTGAGCAGTTTGATGTTAAGTCTAAAGTTCAACAAGCTAGAGTTAAATTTAGCGAAAGCATGGACGGCGATTTTAATAAAATACTTGAAGACGTGTTAGGTATAGATGCTAATAAGAGGTTTTCTAGCATGAAAGGTCGTAAAAGAGGCGAAAGTAAAGGTAAGTTTAGATTTTTTATACCTCCATCTCATGAGGACTTTGTTGGATTACTTTATAATTTCATGGGCGTGGGAAGAAAGGGTGACGCCCATAGAGATTTTTTAGAACAAGCCTTGATTAGACCTTTAAATAGGGCCAATCGAGAACTTGATACGGCTAAGCAAAGTATTGCTAATGATTTTAAATCTTTAAATAAAAGTTTTCCTGATATTAAGAAAAAACTTAAGAAAAAAACACCTCAAGGTGACTTTACTCATGAAGACGCAATAAGGGTTTACTTGTGGGATATTAATGGACATGATATACCAGGTCTTGCAAAGACAGATCAAGAAGCCCTAGTAAATTTTATTGAGTCTAATCCAGACTTGCAGTCTTATGCTAGTGCTTTAAACATAATATCCAAGCAAGATGCTTATGTTAGCCCTACAGACGGTTGGGAATCCGGTGACATAAGAGTAGATTTAAACGACGCAACTGGTAGGGTTGGTAGAGAAGAGTATTTCGCGGAGTTTCTGCAAAACACAGATATAATATTTTCGAAAGAAAATCTTAATAAAATCGAAGCTGGATACGGTAAAGGTGTTAGAGAAGCTTTAGAGGATATGTTGTACCGAATTAAAACTGGTAGAAACAGACCTAGTGGAAATAACGCTTTAGTAAATAGATTTGTTAACTATATAAATGGGGCTGTTGGTAGTGTTATGTTCCTCAATATCAGATCAGCTGTTCTTCAACAGATGTCTATAGTTAATTATATAAACTTTGCTGATAATAATATTTTTAGTGCTGCCAAGGCTTTCGCAAACCAGAAACAATACTGGAGTGATTGGGCTTATATTTTTAATTCTGACATGTTAAAACAGAGGAGGGGCGGTATACAGACTGACGTTAACGGATCAGAGTTAGCTGAAACTATTAGTAAATCAAAGTTTCCTATGAGAACTTTAGTAAGGGAACTTTTAAAGCTTGGTTTTACACCTACACAAATCGGTGATAACATAGCTATTGCAACTGGTGGTTCTACGTATTATAGAAATAGAATTAAAACATATTTAAAGCAAGGTTTATCTAAGACTGAAGCTGAGGCAAAAGCTTGGACGGATTTCCAAGATATAACGCAGTCTACTCAGCAGTCCGCTAGACCAGACATGGTATCTCAGCAACAAGCCTCGCCATTAGGTAAGTTTATACTAGCGTTTCAAAACGTAACATCTCAGTTTAACAGGTTGGGTAAAAAAGCGTTTTTGGATATAAAAAACAGAAGAATAACAAAGCCTAACACTTCGCAGTTTCAAAGCGACGTGTCTAACGCGTCTAGAATCATGTATTACTTCGCTGTGCAAAACATGATATTCTATGGACTACAAACAGCGTTGTTTGCCGCCATGTTTGACGATAATGAAGATGACGAAAAGTTTCTTAAAAAGAAAGAGAGAATGATAAACGGCAGCATCGACTCAGTTTTAAGAGGTACTGGCGCTATGGGAGCTGTTGTAGCTACAATGAAAAACATGGTTATAAAGTTCGCTGATCAAAGAGATAAAAAAGCTTTCAGTAAAGATGAAAGCGCTGTTTTAATGGAAATGCTAAACGTATCTCCACCTTTAGGTATAAAAGCTAGAAAAATAGTTAACGCTGAAAAAACGCTAAACTATAACAAAAAAGCTATGGAAGAAATGGAAACTTTTGATATAGACAATCCACAGTGGTCTGCTACAACTAATTACATTGAGGGTGTTACTAACGTTCCTTTAAATAGGCTGTATAATAAAACTCAAAACATGAGAGAAGCCTTAAATAACCAACACTCAGCTTGGCAAAGAGCTTTAATGTTTATGGGTTGGAGTAAGTATAACTTAGGTCTTTATGAAGACGATAAAAGCTCTACTCCAGCTAAAAAAGATGATAAAGAAGATAATAAAGATGATTCATCAATACCAAGAATAAAAATATGAAAAAAGCAATTGTATTACTATTAACGCTAGTGTGTATAGCAAACGTAAACGCTCAAGGGTTTAAGAAAGCTTTTAAGTTTGCCACGTTTTACGGAGCTGTAAACGGAGGTAACTCTGTATCAGATGTAGATGTCTTCTCAATCACAGATGGATTAGAAACAGAAGTTATTGTAACTCCGTTTGATTACTCTATTACGTTTGGTGTAAGAAAGATCGCTAGACTAGGATACGAGAATCGTGGTAAGGTGTTTTACGACGGAACGGAGAATTCATACGCTGACGCAGCGACAATTGGAAAGGTTAAAGGATTTGAATTCCTATTTGAAGGTGATTACACGAGGCAACAAGGAACTAATTTCCTTAATCAACACCACTTTCTAAGATACGTAGCAGATAATTGGATTGGTAAAGTAGAGTATCTACAAGACGGGTTTGCAGATATAGAATACTTTGAGTCATCGCAAAGATATAGATATAACGCAGGTAAAGAACTATCCTTAAATATTGGGACAGTTCAACGGATGTCAGAGCCGTATGGCTACGATCCTTTAGCTGAATGGCTACTTGATAATAACGATATACATTACACGTATCTAGCTTTACAGGAAGGCTATACAGTCGATATACCTAACATGGAATACTTCTCTCCTAACGGAGATCTTGTAGCTACAAGTACCGAGGTTTGGGAGGCGGTTGTTATACCTGACGTGTTATCTGACTACACAGAGAAACAGAGAAACGCTTTAGATCAAACGTTACAGTATTCATTAGTTGTAGGGTTTGACTACTACCATTACACTAAAGACTTTTGGTTACACTCTTGGGGTAACTTAATGCCATATCATATTGATGGGGGAGGTCAGTTTTCATATCACGCTTATAATAGTGGGCAATGGGCAGATGTTTCAGGAGGTTTAATTTTTGGATATAAATTCAACAAACACTTAGGGTTGTTTTTAGAGGGTAAGTACAACAAGTACTGGAACAGAGAGTGGTACAACTTTAAGTGTGGGGTAAACTATGTAATCTTTTAAGATATGGCTTACAGTAAAAAAAATAGTCCTCTAAAGATCACAGAGGAAGCTTATGCGAAGCGTAACAGAAAAATGCGAAAAGAAAACCCTGGTATGGCTAGCAGAAAAACTAGTGGCACTCATCCTGATAGGGTGAAGTTCGCTTGTAGGTTTGGGGCTCAGAATCATCCTATGAAAAACGACAAGGGTGAACCAACACCATACGCTATGGCATTAAAGAAGTGGGGTTTTGGTAGTGCTGGCGCTGCTAAGACGTTTTGTAGAAAACATAAAAAATCATAACATGGCGTTTAAGATGAAAACACCTTTGTATAAGAAGGGTAAAAAATGTGACTGCTGGAAAGGCTATGAAAGAGTTCCAGGAACAAAACCGTGTACTAAAGAAAGTTGTAGAAAGAAAAAATAATGGCAAAGCAAATAGGTGAGGATACTAAGGTCACTCTAGACCTTAAGACGATTGGAATAGCAGGAGCGGGATTAGCCGCTTTGATAGGTATGTACTTTACGTTACAAGCTGACATAGCTTTAGCTAAAGAACTACCCGAGCCTACACCACCAGAGATATCACGCATGGAGTTTGATATGAAAGACAAACTAGTCCGTCAAACTATTATGACTACTCAGGAAGATGTTAAAGAATTAAAAGACGATCTAGATCGTATTGAAGATAAAATCGATAAACTAAATTAACATGGAAGATACTATGAACTGGAGAACCGTGTTAGTGTACACCGCACTTATGGTTACGATGCTTGTTAGTGGTATGACTACTAGCGCTCAAAATTTATGTGACAGCGACATATGTGTTGTGCAGTTCAACGCTAGTTGGAACACTAGTAACAACGTTGACTATCTTGAAAAGCTTACTGATTGCGAGGTAATGAACGTTAATATAGATGAAGGCGCGTATCAGTCTGACTATAAGATAGTAGTGGTTCCTACGATTATAGTTTTTAACGGTAAGGAAGTTCAAAGATTTCAAGCTAACATTATGATGGAGATGGAGGCGACAAAGAAAGACGTGCAAAGCGTTATAGACGAAATCATATATAGCGATTTTTAACATGAATTACGAAGACCTACCAGAAGACGTTAAAGCTGACGTACCCCAGATGCTACAAGATATAGTAAACGGAAAAAGAACACACGTTGACGTAGCACAAGAAATACTAAGTAGAATATGAAAAGTTTTTTATTAGGATTATTTTTAATACCACTAACGTTTTTGGGTCAAGGTAGTTGGTTAAACGTAGAGATTCAAACAGATCAATACGCCGCGGAAACAACTTGGGAAATATATAACTCGTTAAATGAAGTTGTAGCGCTTAACCCCACGTATGCCAACGATGCTTTTCAAGAAACATTAATCAACCTCCCAGTAGGAGATTACAACTTTGTTATCTACGATCAGTTTGGCGACGGTATATGTTGTGAATACGGAGAAGGTTGGTTTGGCTTAAGTAATAACTGCGGGTTAGAAGAATATGTCTATGACTTCTCAGGTGCAACTGTCACTATTTTCTTCACGCTAGAAGAGTGCGCTCCTCCTCCACCACCAGTAATAGGGTGTACAGACGAGACAGCTTTAAACTACGACCCAGAAGCTGGTCAAAATAATTATGTTGGACAAGTAGCGGCTTCACCTTGTAACCCGTTCTATCCTAGCGATTATAATTACTTTGGTGTAGATTTAGATTACTACAACGAAAACCAATCTATATTTGCGATAGGTACAGAGATATCTGTGGGTGGCTATACGTATTACATAGATGGCACAAGCACTCCAAATAATTGTAATTTAGGTGTAGCGATGATATACGTAGTCTCTGATGAGGCTTTAGCTGATGGTAATCTATTTGACACTATGCAAGTAGGAGCTTTATTCACTGACCTTTACCCAGAGGATACATGGACTATTAACCCTTGCGAATATATTTATGGCTGCAATAATCCTTTAGCTATAAATTATGACACGTTGGCCACAGCAGACGACGGAAGTTGTCAAGTTCTTTCTGGATGCTTAGACCCAACCGCGGTGAACTATAACCCAGCGGCAGCCGTAGAGTTTCCGCCAGGAATATCAGGTCCTCCACCCTGTGAGTATTTCACATTAGACACTACATCTTGCGGGACGGATTCCGTAGATCTTATGGTGACTATTATGGTGGATCAGTACGCATCGGAAACAAGTTGGTTCGTTATGACCAATTGGAATCTTGATCAAATAGTTATGGAGGTTTTACCAGGAGACCTTAAT
>Ga0208669_1000551_pt1 | contig 14750 bp, 25 predicted proteins | sample 21_taG_FD_184095 | JGI IMG/M metagenome (GOLD analysis project Ga0208669, IMG submission 184095) | Marine viral communities from the Subarctic Pacific Ocean - 21_ETSP_OMZ_AT15319 metaG (SPAdes) (version 2) | ecosystem: Environmental > Aquatic > Marine > Oceanic | place: Pacific Ocean | collected...
TTGGTATGTAAAATTAAATAAGTTAAAATTATTCGAATCACAACAAGGTAAGTCATATTTTGAAGAAGACGCTATAAAAAGTTTTCACTCAAATTATCAATGTTCAAATAGAGATATGTTACATGTAGAATCATTTAAAATAATTAGAGGGTACAATTAGTGAAAATAGGAGTTTTTACTGAGGGTGGTTATCAAGGGAAAATTCAAAGAGATAACCCTAATATGAGAACAGATTTAGCTTGGTGGTGTGCTCTTGATGCTACACATCATCCATTACCAATAATACATGAATTACCAGATAACAGTTATGATTTTGGTATTATGATATTACCTAAAAAAAGACAACCATTATTAAATTATCCATTGTTGGAACATTATAAAAGAGTGTGTAAAAAAGTTTCTGTAATGCAAGAAAGTTACTATAACTACTGGCAAGATAGTGAGATTGTAGAACAGATTTGGTACTATAACTTTTTAGTTGAAATGGATATAATTTTTTGTCATAATGAAGTAGATTTAAAATATTATCGAGGTTTAACTGGTAAAAAATGTGAAATAATGCCAACTCTTATGATTACTGATTTTATTAAAACATCAGAAGAGAAAACTGAGAGTGTAATGATGGGTGGTAATTTAGTTAAGGATTATGGTGGTATTGACTCTTATATGGTTGCTAGAGAAATAACTGATAATATTTGGTCACCAACCACAGGTAGAATGAAAGAAGAAGAAAAGGGAATGGATATAAATCATTTATCATGGGTTTTATGGTTAGAATGGGTTTATGAATTATCTAAACATAAGTATGGTATTCAACTTGGAACAGCAGCTGCTGGAACATTCAATTTGAATTGTGCTTATTTGGGTATTCCTTGTGTTGGTTACAACAATGTAAATACACAAAGATGTCATCCTGATTTGAGTGTTGATGTTGGTGATGTTGAAAGAGCTAAGATTCTAATGAAGAAATTAAATGAAGACACAGATTTTTATAGTGAATGTAGTAAAACTGCAATTCAAAAATATAATGAGTGTTTTGATGAAAAAGTTTATATTTATACAATGAAAAAGGTTATACAAAAGGTTATGTCAAATGATTAAAAATAAAACAATTCTGATTATAGGTGGTACAGGTGCTTTAGGTCAGACTCTTACAAAAAGATATTTTAAAGATAATAAGATAGTTATATTCTCTCGTGATGAACACAAACAAGTAAATCTATCCCGTAAATTCCCATCAGTAGTATTTCAAATAGGTGATGTAAAAGATAAAGATTCAGTTTTACAATCATTGAATGAATATAAGCCTGATGTTGTAATTAATACAGCAGCTTTAAAGCATGTCCCAATATGTGAAGACAATCCATATGAAAGTGTTAAGACAAATATCATAGGACATAAAAATTTAATTGATTGTGTAAATTTGAGTAAACATCAGATAGAAACATTGATGTTCATATCTACGGATAAAGCTTGTAAACCTATAAATGTATATGGTATGTGTAAGGCTATATCAGAAAGACTTTATATTGATTTTGCTAACAAACAGAATGATATAAAAGTTGTTTTGTGTAGATATGGTAATGTATTAGAATCAACTGGTTCGGTAATTCCATTCTTTCAGAGTTTACTTGAAAAAGGAAATCAAGAATTACCAATAACAGATAAGAGGATGACAAGGTTTCTTATAACATTAGAAGAATCTGTTGACTTAATAGAATGGTCATTTAATCACTCAGAATCACATGGAAATATTATTGTACCAAGATTAGAATCTATGATGATGATAGATTTAGCTACAGAGTTAGGTAAATCATATGGTGTTAATGACATAAAACTAAACTATGTTGGAATTAGACCTGGTGAAAAAATACACGAAGAAATGGTTAGTTTAGAAGAATCATTAAGAAGTAAAACATTTAAAAAGTATTTTATGATTACAGATAATATCATAAATGAAGAAGCTTGGTCATTTGCATCAGATACTGTAATTCTACCACCTGAAGAAGTTCAAGATTTTTTAAGAAATAAAAAGGTAATTAAATAATGAAAGTTTTAATATTAGGACACAAAGGTATGTTGGGTCATATGGTTTATAAATATCTTTCTACAAAGAAAAATTGTGAATTAGTTACTACAGATTTTAGATGGCCGGACAGAGAATTTAAAAAGTTTATTCTTGACTTTGATGGTAATTTTGTTGTGAACTGTATAGGAGCAATACATCAAAGGACTAATGAATTTGAAGTAAATACAGATTTACCTATATGGTTAGATGGTATTAATTACAGAAGTAAAAAATTTAAAATTGTTCATCCAGGAACTGATTGTGAAATTGATGATGATGACTATGGTAACTCTAAAAGAGAAGCAGCTGATTACTTGCTAAAAGATGGTAAAGACACAACGATAATAAAAACATCTATAATAGGACCAGAATTAAATTCAAATTCAAGCTTGTTGGGGTGGTTTTTAAGTAGTGAAAAAGAAGTTTCAGGTTATAGTGAAGCTTATTGGAATGGTAGTACAACTTTACAGTGGGCAAAAATATGTTATAAATTACTGAATGATTGGAATAGTTTTGAAAAATTAAATATACCAGTGACTGAGTGTATTTCAAAATATGAATTATTAGAAATAATAAAAGATGTTTTTGAAAAAGATGTTATCATAAACAAAAATTCAGATATTGAAGTAAATAAGTGTTTAGTTGGAAACATTGAAGTTCCAACGATTAAAGAACAACTTATAGAGTTGAAGGAGTTTAATAATGATTATTGATACTAATCCAGAGTTTGGTTATGAAATAGCTTGTGTAATACCATATGCATATTGGTTACACGAAGAAGGTAAATTAGAAAAAGTAATTACATCAAAAGGTATGAAACCATTCTATTATTTTTGTGACGATGTAGAGGAAAAATATGATTATAGAACTATAGATAATGGAGCTGCGGGTTTAAATGATATACCAAACAATTGGATTCATCACAATTCTAAAGTTGTTTTTGGAAAAGACTATGGTGAGTTATCTGAAAAACAAAAAGAAGATGCTAATGGTGTTTTAGATTACTCTCAATGGAAATTACCACCTTATAAAGATTATTATAAAGATGATAAATTTAAATTTGAAAAACCTATGATTGTTATTTCAAACAAAATAGTTATGGACCACTCAAAAGAACCACACGCGTATTTTGATTTAAAAACACTTTATGATATGTTTAATTATTTAACAGAGAATAATTATACTGTTGTTTATAAAAGACCTAAAATGAAAGAGTTTGCGATAGACCAAAATGAACAATCAACATTAGCTGCTGGATATAATATAAAAGCAAATGTTGATGGTATTGGTGAAATAAATGACCACGAACTTACAAAATATTACGATGATGTTTATTTGATTGATGATATTGTAAAGGATAATAAAAATTATAATTTTAATGAAGTTCAACTTCGTGTGTTTGCAAATGCTGATGGTTTTATATCTATCGCTGGTGGAAACGCTATTTTTTGTAGTTGTTTTGGTAACAAAAACATAACATATGTGACCACGAGTGGTGAATTAAGAGAAAACTATTTTCAGAAAAATGGTTATTATTGTAAATTATCAGGATGTGATGTAATACCGATTAGAGATTCAGAGGGTGATATAATTGAAAGAGGATATAATGACTACAATAGTTTAATTAATAAAATAAAGGAGGTGTTTTGAAAAGATTAATTATAGCACCACATGTAGATGATGATGTTTTAGGGTGTGGTGGATTATTAGATGAAACTTGTCATGTTATTTATTGTGGTTTAGATGAGTCAGGAATAAATGACAGACCATCTATGGATGAGAGATTAGATGAAATATTTGAAGTTAAAAAGACAACAAATCACACCCACGAAGTTTTAGATAATTTAGTTAATCGGTATGATGAATATAAATTGATTAGTCAGATTGAGGAAATAATAAATGACTTCAAACCTGATGAAGTTTATGTATGTCACCCTTCATATAATCAAGACCATAGAACAGTATATGATGCTACAATGGTTGCATTAAGGCCACACGATAATAATTATTTTGTAAAGAAAGTTTTTGTATATGAACAACCACATATGTTATTTTGGGACAATGGTGGGGTTGATTTCAAACCAAATCATTTTATACCTATTGACATTGAGAAGAAAGTAAAAGTATACACAACTATGAAATCACAAGTAAGAAGTTTCAGAAGTCCTGAACACTTGAGAGCTATCGGTAAATTAAGAGGTGGACAAAGTAATTGTGATTATGCTGAAGCATTCCAAATATTAAGGTGGGTTAATGGATAAAGTATTGATATGTGGTTATAGAGATTGGTCTTATGAATTGTATTCTAAATTAAAATTATATGATTATGATGTAGTTTATGTTGATGATAAAGATTTTTTAGATATTGTGATTAAAGATTTAAAACCAAGAATGATATTTTTTATTGGTTGGAGTTGGATTATTAAACAAGATATAATAGATAACTATCCATGTATATGTTTACACCCATCACCACTACCAAAATACAGAGGTGGTTCACCAATTCAACATCAAATAATAAATGGTGAAACGGAAAGTGCTGTAACTTTATTTAGAATGGACAATGGTATTGATACAGGTAATATTTTATATCAAGAATCTTTTTCATTAGATGGTGATTTAAAAGATATTTTTAATAGAATTATTAAAATTGGATTTAATGGGGTATGTAATATAATTGAAGGAAATTATGAAGTTGTTAAACAAAACAATAAAGATATTACATCTTATAAAAGAAGAACAAAAGAAATGAGCGAAATAAAAATAGATGATTTTAAAAACTATACAGCAAAACAATTACACAACAAAATAAGAACATTACAGAGTCCATATCCAAATGCATTTGTAAAATGTAAGGACGACACAAAATTATTCATTACACACACTAATTTAGGAGATAAAAATGAAACCAATTAGTTTTATACAACCAAACAAGAGAGGTAAAAACGATGATTAGAAAAACTAACAATGTTCAACCTGAAATATCAACTGTAGGTATGGAATATGCTGAATCTTTACTTGCTGAAAAATACATCAAGGGTAAAGATAAAGTTTTAGAATGGGGTAGTGGGGGAACTACATTGTATTTCCCTTATGTTGTTAATAAATTTGTATCGATAGAACACGACATTGTGTGGCATAAAAAACTTGAGTTTGAAGTAAATGACAATGTGGAATTTTATCATGTACCAATTGGTAATGCTAAACTTGATTCAATATTAGACCCTCATGCACATTCAGCTCATTTACAAGCTGGTGATACAACAATACAAGATGGTATAACATATTGGCCAACAAGAGAAAGATACGATTGGCATTGTGGTGTTGATTATATAAAAAAACCACTTGAACTACCATATCGTGATTATGATGTGGTGTTGGTGGATGGTAGATGTAGATCTATGTGTGCATATATGGCTACACATCTTTTAAAAGAAGATGGTTATTTACTATTTCATGATTTTGCTCCAAGAAAATATTATCATGGTATCTTAAAATATTATGATATAGTTGAAAGACAAGATACTTTGTTAGTTCTTTCTATGAAAAAGGAAGAAGATTGGCTTAGTGAAGAAGAAACATTCGAAATTTCTGAAAATTTATATAATGAATGGTCTAATGAGACTGGAAGAATAAGATAATGGAAAAAACATTGAAACCAATTAGTTTTATACAACCAAGTAGAAACAATTTAAAATATTTAAAGTGGAGTTACAATAGTATTAGAAAGAATCTTGGATACATACACGAGATATGTATGGCTGATGATTTCTCAAATGATGGAACTTGGGAATGGATGCAAGAAATACAGAAGAAAGATAAGAATGTTAAGATACATAGAAACGAAGGCCCCACAAGATTAGGACATACAATATTATATGATACATTAATTAATGATTATGCTACAAATGATATTGTTATGATATATCACGCTGATATGTATGCTTGTCCCGGACTCGATGTGGAGGTTAATAGACACATCAAGAAAGGTGTAGTAGTTAGTGGAACAAGAATAGAACCACCACTACATCCTGATGGTCCTGAAAAGTTGTTATATGATTATGGTATTGAACCTGAAGAGTTTAAAGAACAAGAATTATTAACTTGGTTAATTTCATCACCTGAATATACACATTCAAAGTTGGGTAAAGAAACAACAGAAGGAATCTTCGCGCCGTGGGCTATAATGAAAGAGGACTTCCAAAGTATAGGAGGACACGACCCATTATATGCTCCACAATCTAAAGAAGATTCTGATATATTTAATAGATTTCATTTGGCTGGATATAAGTTTGTTCAGACTTGGAGAGGTTTCGTATATCATATGACTTGTAGAGGTTCAAGATTTGCTGATGGTGCTAAAAGAAATCCAGATGGACAAGTATTTATGAAAGGTAGAGAAACAGAAGAATGGTTAAAACAGAATCACAAATCTACTCGTAACTTTATTCGTAAGTGGGGACACTTTGTAAAACACGATACACATTTAAAACCTATTGTACCACCTAAGTATAATGTTGGATTTGTAATCACTGGTTGTAACGAGGATATTTTATATGAATTAGAACCCTGGTGTTCAAACATATATGTAGATAGTCCGTTAGTGAATGAATACATTGAAAAAGAACAATCAGAAACAGACTTTGATTTGAGAGAAAGAGTTCAAGGTTTATTTGATGCTGGTAGTAATGATATAACTCTCGAATTTGACGCTGGAGATTTTAATCAAGATAATTTCAACATCATCACAAGTTTATCAGAAATACTTGCTAACGATGAACTTGAGGTTGGTGAGTTTGAATTGGGTATTTTTAACATAAAAGTAAATAAAGTAAAAACATATGAAGAGGAGTTAATAGTATGCAAAAAGTCTTAATAACAGGTGGAACAGGTTTTCTTGGTTCTCATATAACTAAAAGACTAATAGACGATATTGAATCTGTTACTATTGTTACAACAGATATAAGACAACAAACAACATTAAAATCACTAGGTGTTGACATCGATAAAATAAATTTAGTAAAAGGTGATGTAAGAGATTTTGATTTCCTTAGATTGTTATTTAATGAATATGAATTTGACACTGTATTTCATCTTGGAGCACTGTCTGAAGTTAAAAAATGTCAACCTGACCCTAAATTAGCATTTGATGTTAATGTGGGTGGAACTGTAAATGTTCTTGAAGCTTGTAGGATGTATGGTAAAGTGAAAGCTGTTGTGGTTAGTAGTTCAGATAAGGCTTATGGTAGTGGACAAGTTCCTTATATTGAAGGACAATCTTTAAATGGAGTTGGGACTTATGAAGTTTCTAAATCAGCTACAGATTTAATTGCTCGTTCATTTTATTCGAACTATAATGTACCTGTAGTTGTTACAAGATGTTCTAATCTTTATGGTGGTGGGGATATGAATTTATCAAGAGTTATTCCAAATAACATTAACAAGATATTAAATGGTGAGAGACCAATGATTTGGAAAGGTAGTGAGAAATCTACAAGAGAGTTTTTGTATATAGATGATGCTGTAGACGCTTATTTATCTTTGGTAAATAATATTGATAAAACTAAAGGTGAAGCTTATAATATTGGTAGTGGAGAAATATTTACTATTGAAAAATTACTAAATGAATTATTAAACACAATGGATTCTGATTTAGAAATAGAATATATTGAAAAAGACTTTCCAGAAATATCACATCAATATTTAGATAGTACAAAAATAAAAGAACATACTGGATGGAAACCTGAAACAAATTTATCTGTGGGATTGGTTAAGTCAATAGAAAGTTATAAGGAGATACTATGAGATGTTTAGTGACTGGTGGTGCAGGGTTTATAGGTAGTAATCTTGTTAACCGATTGATAAAAGATGGACATGATGTTATCATTGTTGATGATTTATCAACGGGTGATGGAGATAAAATACACCCAAAAGCAAAAGCTTGGATTATGGATATATCAGATGTTAATGAAGATTGGGAAGAGATATTTGATAATGTAGATGTGGTATTTCATACAGCTGCTAAAGCTAGAGTTCAACCATCAATAAAAAATCCAATGGAATTTAATAATGTGAATGTTAGTGGAACATTAAATATGTTAAAATGTTGTGTTGACTATGGTGTACATAGATTTATATATAGTTCATCTTCATCTGTTTATGGTAATGTGGAAGAAAAAGATTTACCAACATCTGAAAATCAAAAACTAAATCCTATGAGTCCATATGCTTTACAGAAATTAATAGGAGAGCAATATTGTAGACTATTTTCAGAATTATATGGGTTAGAAACTATATGTTTAAGATATTTTAATGTTTATGGTGATGGTATGAGTTTAGAAGGTGCATATAAATTGGTTATACCTATATTTACAGAACAAATGCTAAAGGGAGCTCCTATGACAATTAGAGGTGATGGAGAACAGCGGAGAGATTTTACATATGTTGGTGATGTAGTTGAAGCTAATATCAAATGTATGGATTATCCTTTAGAACTTAATGGAGAACCAGTTAACATTGGTAATGGAGATAATCGTTCAATTAGTCAGATAGCTGATATGATGGGTGGTAGCCGAATGCATGTTGAACCTGTGATTGAACCAAGAGAGACACTAGCTAACAATGACAGAGCTAAAATATTTTTAGGTTGGAAAACAACAATGAAAATAGAAGATTGGATTAAAACATATAAGGAGAAAATAGGACTATGAAATACAATATAGGTATAATAGGAAATGGGTTTGTTGGCTCATCAGTAGCATTTGGTTTTTCACCACAATGTGGGTGTGATGAGGCTGTAGTTAAGATATACGACAAAGATGAATCTAAATCACTACACTCACTCGAAGATGTTGTAAATACATCAAATTATATATTTTTATCAGTTCCAACACCATCAAATCAAGATGGTTCAATAAGTTTAGATATATTATTTGATGTATTTAAAGAGATACATGATGTTATTGACTATGAAACGGATAATCAACCTGTAATATTAATAAGGTCTACAATAATACCAGGAACAACATCAGAAATACAAATTAAATATCCAAGAATGAATATTGTATTTAATCCTGAATTTCTTACAGAAAGGTCAGCTAAATTTGATTTCATTAATCAATCAAGATTTATTGTTGGGGGTACTTGGGGGAATACAACAGCAGTTGAACGATTATATAAGTGGAGATTTGGAGAGTCTACACCAGTAATTAGAACGAATTATCAAACTGCTGAATTAATTAAATATATGAATAATTGTTTCTTTGCAACTAAAGTGTCATTCTTAAATGAAATGTATCAAATAGCAGAAAAATGTGGTGCAAATTGGGAAGAGGCTGTCGATGGGTTTGTTAGAGATGGTAGAATAGGTCATTCTCATATGAATGTTCCAGGACCTGATGGGAAATTAGGTTTTGGTGGTAGTTGTTTTCCTAAAGATATACAGGCTATGATTAATTTTGCTGACAGTCTTGGAGTTCCATCAAATGTTTTAAAAGGTGCTTGGAATACAAATTTAGAAGTAAGACCAGAAGAAGATTGGAAAAAATTAAAGGGTCGGGCTGTAGTTGATGAAAATAATTAAAAAAAAAGCTTGACTTTGATACTAAAAAACCCTTATATTATATAGGAGATAAGAATGTCTAAAGTAGATACAAATGATTGGGAATCATTTGATGATAGAAATAGTAAAAAAAGAGATAAAAGAAAAAGAAAAGCCAGAAGTCAAAAAGCGGCTAGAAACAAAAGGAGAAAAGAAAAATATGGTACAAAATATAATTAAATGTATATTTATATATATAATATGTGTAATATTTATTGGATGTGAGAGTAATGTATTAGGTCCAAGTGATGAGTGTACAAATTGTCATTTAGAAATAGAAGCACCTAATTTACCAATGGATAAGAATGGTGTTTATCAATTAGATTATAACGATGGTGAAATACAAACATTTACTCAGTTAAAGGCTTATATTGGTTATGAAATGGAATATGTTGAGTGGGTAACAAATGTAACATTTGAAGGTTGTACTTGGGATTATTGTGAAGATATACCTGTGGTTAATGGTAGTGGTTATTCATCAGATGATGGATATTCTTATCAAATGATGGGTGTAATGGAAGAAAACATAGGACAAACAGCAACTATTTGGGTTGGTTATTATGATAATTATGGAACACAATGGTTAGATAATATAGAGGTAAAAATAAATGAATAAATTAGGTGGTTATATAACAAAATTAATGACAACTGTTCTTGATTCAGAACAAGAACAATTTGTTAGGGAATTAGCATTAAGTGAACTAACAAGACTTAATGTTGATGTAAATGATTTTATCAGAAAACATACGAAAGATGATTTTGATAAAGAGAAAGAAAAACAAGATAAAAAGTTATTACAGGAGGACAAATAATGTCTAAAATAAGTAAAGAAGGTTACGACCAAATACAAGTAATCAAAAATGCATTAGATTCAATGTACGATAAACTTGAAGCTAGTGGTAAATTTAATGAAGTGAAAGATGAGTTTGAAGCTATAGCTGGTATAGTATCACTTAGTGGAACTTGGGAAGAGGTGCAATAATGGCTATCAATAATCCATCTGGTGATTTTTACAATCCACCAAGTAATATGAGTCAAGATTACGAAGAGTATTGGTTTGAAGATTTAGATGTCGATGAATTGTTTTGGCAAACTAATAAACCTAAAGAGGGTGAGGGTTCAATCCCATGGCGTAAAGTTAGTCAAACAGAAGGAAGAAATTTAAAAACTCAAAATATTCATAGTTTTCAAAGACGAACAAAAGTATTTCAAAAAATATAATGAGTGCAAATCGTCCACTAAACATTCCTGGTAGAAGAAAAGTAATAACCAAGAATATGATATTGGAAGCTCAGAAACATACGAAGTCCAATATGGCAGCAGCTAAATGGATGAATGTATGTTACACTACTTATAGGAAATGGGCTAAGTATTATAAAGTATTCGACCAACATTTAAACAAAGAAGGTATTGGTATCCAAAAAGGTTGGGTAACCAGAACCACTAATGTTGAAGATATAATACTTGGTAAAAGAAAAGTTCCAAGAAAGTGGAGTCAATCAACAGTCAAAGAAGAATTGATTAAGAAAGGCTATTGGTTAGATGAGTGTCACAATTGTGGTTATAATGAAGTTAATTTGGCTACCAACAAAATATGTTTAGGGGTTGATTTTAAAGATGGTGACAGTAAGAATTGGTTGGATGGTAACATTAGATTATTATGTGCGAATTGTTATTATTCGTTTAATGGTTACTTTCCAAGTGCTAAAAAGTTTTGTAAATAAATAGGGAGGTTATGGTGAAAGATGTAAGAGGTACAATATTGAAAATAGGTAAAAGAGTTTGTGTTCAAGAAGATATATCATCAGTTAATGGTATGTTGTATAAAAATACTATTTGTAAGGTAGAGGCTCTTGATAAAAGTAAAGTTCAAGTTCAAGACAGAAGTGGAAAACTTTGGTGGATTGGTTACAATCAAGTAAGTGCAAGTTTTCTATAATGGGGTATGATATGGAAATGGATGATTTTCACGATGAAGAAGAGTTCAATAAAAAAGAACTTGAAAGATTAAAAAAAGAAATATTAGATGAAGCTAAAAAGGTTGTTGATAATTATGTTGATAACCCAAGTGATATTTCAGGTAGTGTGGTTAACATACACGAAAACAGTCCATTCTTAGATGAAGATGGAAATGGTGAACCAAGACATAGTGGTAGTCGTTGGACAAAACTAATAAAGAGTCAATAATGTTAATAAGAGAATTTATATCAGAAACAAATAAAAACAAAATGATTTCAGATTTATTGAAACATTACAAAGTTGGTAGTGTTAGAGTCAAATTGAAGTCAATGAAGAATCATGCACATTATGATGTAGATAGAGGAACATTGGAATTATCTACAAAATATAAGACGATTAAGAATAGTCAACTGAAAGAGTTCTTGATTACAATACTTCACGAGATTTATCACGCTATGGATGCCAAGAAATATGGTTGGAAAAAGTTCAAAGAAATGTATGAAATGGAAATGAACTTAATGATAGCGAAAGGTAAACATCAATATGATGATAACAAGTATGAGATAGAAGCAGAAAAGTTTGGACAAAAGAATTGGTCTAAATGGAAAACAAGATTTAAGAAAGAAAATTTAATTTAAATGGGGCTGTAACTCAGTTGGGAGAGTGCTTCCCTTGCACGGAAGAAGTCGTAGGTTCGAATCCTATCAGCTCCACAATGCCCTCATAGCTCAGTTGGATAGAGCAACAGACTTCTAATCTGTAGGCCAATGGTTCGAATCCATTTGAGGGTACAATCCAAATGTAACATTCCTGTTACAAACTGTTACAAATAAAACACATAAAACATTTGGTTATTTGCCAGATTCTCCGTATATTATAGTATGATAAGAAATGATAAAAAAGGAGAAAAGGTTATGAGTTTAAGTGATAAAAAAGTTTGGTTAAATGGTATTGATTATATAGAATTAGATAGTGTGGGTTCAACACTTACATCAGAATTAAAAGTATTCCCAATAGATATATCGGAAGCACCTGAAACAGCTAGTGAAGCTGAAGAGATGTTAGGTGTTCACATTTATGATTTAACAGATGAATGGTGGAGTAATTTATCATTTGTTGATGGTTGTGATACACTTGAGTTTATAGAACTAAATACAGATATAGTTTCAGAAACTATTTTTAATGATTGGAAAGAATCTAAATTGGATTTAATAGGTTGTGTAGATATGTTGGGGGTTGCGTAATGAGTTGTGATAAATGTAAAAAACATAGTTCAACAATAACATATAAAAATAAAAATTATTGCACTTGGTATTGTGCAAAAAAGGAGAATAAGTAAAATGATTAATGTAGATGGTAATAAGATATTATATTCACCTGATGTAAAGAATTTAGATAAAACACCAAGTCGTGATATATTTGGTTATTTAATAGCTTCACAAGGATTGACTATACATACAGCTCCATTAGATATAGTTGAAAAATTGTTTGAGTTAAAAAAGATAAGTACTACTTACACTTCTTATATCTCTGTTATGTTAGATAACATTGTATGGAATGGGGATATAGAAGAATATATGGATGTACTTACTGATGAATCTTATAAGTTCATTACCTCAGAAGGTGAGTTAGTTGATGTTAAAGATTTGAGTTGGATATAATATGCTGAATCAAACAGAATATATTTACGGAGTACATTGTGGAGACAAAGATTGTTATTCTTGTGCTACACAACGATATAATTGTGATGAGTTAAATAAATTAGATAAAGAGGATGATGACAAAAGGCGATAACAGATGGATAAAGAATTGGCAACCAAAAGGAGTAAAGATGAAACCAACCCCCAAAGATGAAGATTATATATACGATAAGAATCCTATAGTAGGTAAGTTGTTAAAGTTGAAGTATCGTATCAATGAGACTTATCGTAATAAAGGTATAGATACAAAAGATGATAAGAAATATGTTATGAGTTTAATATCGGATATTAGGAAACATGGATTTACAAAATTAGCACCTGAAGATGTACATTGTTGTAATGGATTATGGAGGAAATATGAATAGATTTTATAAGAAACCTAAACCAGAGACTATGAAGAAGAATAGAGAAACCTATGCTAAACTCTATCCCAATGAAATAAAATGGTTGAAGGACAATTTACAGACTCTAACAGAGACTAAAAACTCTTTTATGGTTGAGATGTATACCATCTTAATTACTGGTGGTCGAAAGATAACACCAAAGATGGCAAATGCTATAATGAATGGTATCAAGAGATGTCAGAATAATCCAAAATTTAATCCTGTATTACAGATAGAAGCTGAGGCTAAACTAAAACCTATATTAGAGAAAATCTCTATGGTTGAGAAGTTGGCTGAATCAAAGAATGATAAAGCACTTGGGTTTATACAGAATGTCAGAGAGTATGTTACGAATAATTACAGAGTAACCAAAAAACAAATGGAAGCTCTAAACAAAGTATATAAAAGATGTAGTGAAGATTTATTTAAAGGAGATGAAAATGGCTCAAAATAGAAAAATGCCATCAAAACCACCAATATGTAGAGAGTGGGAAAATGAACCTGAAATGATTCAAAAGAAAAAAAGATTTGGTTGGGACAAATTGCCAGAACACTCTTGTTGGAGATGTGGTAAGGATGGTTATACAGAAAGAGCTCACATACATTCACATTGTTTTAATAGAGATGATAGAGCATCTAATTTACATTTGCTGTGTTACTCCTGTCATCAAAAGTCTGAAGGTTATACTGGTTGGAAAGAAGGGCATTTTTACTATGAGTGGTTTAATACTTGTGATGAGAATTATTGGGGGATTAAAGTTGTAGTTAATTATTCAAAATTTGTTGAAAATTATTTAGAAATAAATGAAGAAGATGCTGATGGATATACAAAAAGATTTGATATGTGGTTAAAAGATATGTTATCGATGGAAAGAGATAAAAATCAAACACAAATATTAATACCTGAACCACCATCATTAAATAAAGTTTTAGAGGAGATAAGAAATGACTAGAAAAGAATTAGTAGATAGATTAGAAAGAATAAAAGATGGTATGGATATGGACTTTCTAAATAGACAAGAGATTGAGGCTATTGTGGA
>Ga0208669_1000554_pt1 | contig 14668 bp, 30 predicted proteins | sample 21_taG_FD_184095 | JGI IMG/M metagenome (GOLD analysis project Ga0208669, IMG submission 184095) | Marine viral communities from the Subarctic Pacific Ocean - 21_ETSP_OMZ_AT15319 metaG (SPAdes) (version 2) | ecosystem: Environmental > Aquatic > Marine > Oceanic | place: Pacific Ocean | collected...
AATTAAATGAAATCATTATAAGGGAGGTTATATAATGGCTATACATACTATTGGAGATTTGATTCTCGAACTTTCAGACTATCCACATGATACAAGAATAGACTTTGTTCTGTTAGGCGAAGATCAGGAAGACTGTTTTCATGATACTCCTCTGAATGTAAAAGGTGTCGTGGGTAGTGGAGAAACAGACGTTAAATATATTGAACTAGGATTGGAATCAGCATGATGAAAATTACAGAGGAGCAAGTAGATTTTTGGTTAGGTTCAGACATGACTAAAACTGAAATACTAGAAGTATTAACTGATTTAGCTAATGGAGAATATAAACCTAAAATATTTAAACAAGACATTATAGAAACTTGGGAGTGGAATAACTGTTATGAAAACTAAAATACCAACATCAACTTTTATAGCATTGACAGATGATATAGCTGATTGGTTGATGCTCGAAAGTCTAGGCGAAAAAACATATAAGAGTTTTGTTGTTGAATCAAATGGAGGTCAAAGTTTCAATGACGAGGGTTTAGATATGTATATCGAATGGAATAATCAAGTCGAAGAAATGTTATCAACTTACTTTAAAATGGAGGACTAAGATTATGGGAAGATATTATCATGGAGATATTGAGGGCAAGTTTATGTTTGGAGTTCAGAGTTCAACGGATGCTGATTTCTTTGGAGTGGAGGGCGAGGCAACTCACTTATCTTACGGCTTTAATAATGAAGACTTACCTAAAGTTGAAGAGGGTATCAAGGAATGTGAGGGTGTACTAGGCGAATACCTAGAGCATATTGATAAGTTCTTTAAAGAGAATGATAGTTTTAGTAGTGAAAGATTAGCTAAGTATTTAACTGAAATACTAGGTAAAAATGTTACGGAAGAAAATACAAGGTTTAATCTAGAATGGTATGCAAGACTTGAACTCGGCAGAGAGATCAGGGATTGTGTAAAAGAAAATGATTACTGTGGCTTTGAGGCTGAACTGTAATGCCTAAGTATGTTGTAGTTGTTTGTCTTCACGAGAGTAGAGAATACCTCGTGGAGGCATCGAGTATCGAAGAGGCAAAAGATAACTATGCCGACTTTGATTATGAAGAAACAATAATAGAAGAAAGTATTGTAGAAGTGGAGAAATTATAATGGGCGAATATGAATGTTGGGATTGCGATAAAAAATTCCATTTAGAAGAACCACCATATGATGGTCGAGAAATTTGTTATGAATGTAGAGAGGAGTATAAAAATGATTAAAGAAATAGATGGTCGCTTTACTTGTACCCTTTGTGACTATGAATGGAGTGCAATGTTAGGAGATGAAATCCAAGAAAAATGTGAATGTGAAGAGGAGTATAAAAATGCAGAATGATATATATGAAGATTTATCAGACGGAGAAATATTAGATATGATATTTAATAAGTTTGGTATTGATACACATCTACAATCAAATTTTCAACCGATCTTCAGACCAACTGAAGAACTGTTTAAAAAAATAGATAAGTTATTGGAGGTTACAAATGGATAAGTATAAAAAATATTTAGCTGATGTTTTGTATCAAGATGCTCTAGCAATGAATAGATCAGAATTACAAGACGTGTCTTTTTACGGAGAAGAAACAACGGATAAATGGACACTTGAAAATTTACAAATTCAATTTGTGAAAGATCAAATGGAATTTTATGAGAGTGATAATCTTGATCATCAAGTTGAAGAAACATGGGAGAAGATTAATGAATAGAGATCATATAGATTTATGTAGTGGGATAGGAGGCTTTCCTCTTGGATTTTCATGGAGTGATTTACAAACTGATTTAAAATTACTTTGTGATAATGAAGAATGGTGTAGAAAAATATTAGCCAAGAACTTCCCAAATGTACCAATAGCAAACGATGTAAAGGAAATTGCAAATGACCCAAGAAAATTTATTCAAAGAAAGCCGTTCATCCTCTCAGGTGGATACCCTTGTCAGCCGTACTCAGTCGCAGGACGTAGGGACAAAGAAGACCCTCGTAGAATCTTTCCGTACATCCATAGCATTGTTGAACAAACAAGACCCTCTTGGTGTGTTTTCGAAAATGTATATGGACACTTCTCAATGGGACTTGACGAGGTTCTCGTTCAAATGGAAACCATTAATTACGCAACACGGACGTTTATCGTTCCGTCTAGTTCAATCGGAGCTTTACACAAAAGGGACAGAATTTGGATCATCTGCAAAGACTTGGGCGACTCCGAACACGATGGATCATTTACCTCCGAGGTCGGAGGAGGCAACACGGAAACTTCAGAAAGGACACCGAAAGGGCAGAAAACGTCCGAGCAATCTCAGGGAGCAAGTCGATCCGAACACAGTCAAACTATATCCAACTCCGAGAGCCTCGGACGTAGAGGGGGGAATGGCGAGCAATGTGGAGATCAACAACGGAAGATTCTCGAGGACGAACAAGGACGGAGTCAGATGGGGAGTGAAGTTGAGGGATGCCGTGAATCACATGGAAACCTTTCCGACACCAAGAGCGAGCGAATACAAAGACTGTGGAGCAGTTGGGAGCAAGAGTCAGATTCACATGGAGAAGAGATCGTATCTATGTGCGAAAGTCAAAGACCCCCAACAACCATCTGGAAAACTGAACCCGATGTGGGTCGAGTGGTTGATGGGTTACCCAAAAGGGTGGACAGAATTAAAGGACTAGGCAATGCGATAGTCCCTCAGAATGCTATGATGATAGCTAATGCAATTCATAGGAGTATGACCGAAGATTAGTTAGGTGGTTGGCGACACTTTCTCAGTTGGTGCGAAGATAGAATATCGTGTAACCTAAATGCCGTAGATGTCATGTATCAATTTTTCCACAACATAATTTGGATTGATATATGGGCAATGCTTGTTGCCGTAATATGATTGAGTAAAATCTACGGAAATCTATCACCTTATATACTTTTATAGGAGGGTATGTATAATGGAAATAAAAAGGAGAATGTAATGGAAGAGATTCATTTACAAGAAACTCAATTAGAGCATGAGCCTATTATCAAAGAAGAAGTAACATGGGAGCAAGCCGTTCAAAAAATGGAGACAATAATAAATGATTTATGTAGCGAGTATGACAAGGACGGACATCCATACTATTCAGAGTCATTAAGAAAACATTGGAGAAGAATTTTGAAAGGATAGTTATGTTTAAAGTTTTAATTATAGCTTGTAGTATAATGCCTTTTCCTAGAGGCGAATTACTAGAAACAAAATGTTATTCGGTTGTTGATCAATGGCAACCCACCATTCACGGATATGAAACGAGGCAGCAATGTGAAAATAGATTGAAAGTCATTACAAATTCAATTAAAAAAAATTTTCATTTAATTTATTTAAAAAAATATAAATGCATTAAGTCGCAAGATAGGGAGCAAATATGAATGAAGATGATTGGGGATCTCAGGAAGATCCTCGTGCTTTAGAAGAAAAAGACTATGGAAGATATACGAGAAAGCCTACAGTTGTACAAACGCAAGGTGGTTCAAGTGAATTATACACTATGATGACAAGAGGTTCTAATCATGTGAGATATAAACCCAAGCATGGTTCATCAAGAAATGGAACAAGATATACATACAGAAAAGGGAGAAAAGTATGAAACCAAACACAAAAAAAATATTAAAAAAAATTTATCCAAGATACAAAACTCAATTGATGAAATATCACGAGGCTGATACTTTTTATATAGAAATTTTTACTAATTTGAGAAAAGTTGTAAAGATACAAGCCTTGAACGAAAAACAAGCAATAGACAGAATTGTAGAGAAACAAGAAACAAGAACAACTTGGTCGGGTTATACATTTGTTGATTGTGATTACAACGTAGTCAAGGAGAAAGATCATGAGACTTATAGACTCGCTAATAAAAAGGTTTGAGGAGGAGGCTATTGAATTTGCATCATCGGGCATGGAAGAAGAGGCACAAGACGCAAGAAGATTAGCTAGTAAATATATTGAGATGAAATATAATGGTCACACACATTCACTAAGATCGGAGATAAACGACAAATGGAAAAAGAAACAAACTACGAATGGTCAAAAGAAGAAGAACTAAAGACACATTGTGCACCTCGTTGTCCGAGATGCCAAGGTAATTTACAAACTATGGAAGTACATGGACACGAACAATGTGTCTTATGTCATGCCGTTATAGAGGACTGTTGCCAAGGTGCTCAATTAAAATGAGTGACAATGTGATAAAATTCCCATATAAAATGAGGAGAACAGTCAAACCCGTATCTGTAGTATGCGAAATGGCTGCGGAACAATTTGAACAACTTGTCATCATGGGGCAAAATAAACAGGGTCAAGTTCAAATGATAACAACATTAGCAGACCCTGCTGATATCTTGTGGTACATGGAAGCTGCAAGGTTTGGAATCATGCAAGGATTAGAGGAGGACGAAATCTATGAGTAAGGATAATGGAAAAGAAAAAATACACTCTATCGATAGAGATAACATCATCAACTTTCCCAAACCATCCCCATCTAGCAATGGTAGTCGCAAGAAAGATGTGGAGCCTGGGCCACGATACACAATCAATTTCGAACCAGATTGGGACGGATGGGAAGACGATCCAAAAGATAGCAAAACTTGAGGGTTGGAAGAGAGAGAAACGTAATTCTCTTGAGGGTTGTGGTGGATATTGGGGACCTTTCTTAACAACGGAAGAAGAAAGAGAACTGCCCGAACATGATTGGAGTGGGACGGATCATCCTGATGCTATCAAATCTGAAGATAAATATAGAGAAAAATTTAACGAGAGTTATTCAGCACCATCAACTCTCGCATGGATAGAGGACACTTACAAATGAATTTTATATATAAAACAAAACCATATGATCATCAAAGATTAGCTTTAGAAAAAAGTTACAACAAACAAAATTATGCATACTTCATGGAGATGGGGTGTGGTAAGTCGAAAGTTTTAATAGACAATATAGTATGGCTTTATCAAAACGGACAAATAGATACTGCCGTTGTAGTCGCCCCGAAAGGTGTGTACAGAAATTGGCAGGAGAATGAAATACCAACTCATATGTTGGACGAAATAGATAGAGAAGTTTATTTATGGACTCCGCAGCCGAACAAAATTCAAAAGAAAAGATTGGTTGATGGAGCACATGCAAGAGGTGGTCTTAGAATTCTTTTAGTTAATGTTGAGGGATTTGCTACAACAAAAATGAAAAATTATATAGAGTTCTTTACTAAAGGATCACAGTTTTTATTGGCGATAGATGAATCCACTACTATAAAGAATCCTAAAGCTAAGAGAACCAAGGCTCTAATATCTTTTGGTCTATCAGCTAAGTATAAGAGAATACTGACCGGATCTCCCGTAACAAAGTCTCCGATGGATTTGTATTCGCAATGTGGTTTCATGAGCAAGGATCTGTTAGGTCACGATTCTTTTTGGTCTTTCCAGGGAAAATATGCAATCTCAAGAACACAGAGAATGGGTGCTCATTCATTCCAACAAATAGTTGGATATAAAAATTTAGATGATTTATCTGAAAGACTACATACTTTTTCTCATAGAGTTACAAAAGCAGAGGCATTGGATTTACCTCCTACCATATATGCAACTCGTGAAGTTCCGATGACGAGTGAACAGTTGAGACATTACAAAAGTATCAAGGACGCAGCGATAGCTTTACTTGATGATGGTCAGTTGGTTTCAGCACCTGCCGTGATGACTCAGCTATTGAGACTACAACAAGTATTATGTGGTCACACAATGACGGACGATGGAGATTTAGTAGAATTCAAAAGCCATAGGACGGATGCCATGATTGAAGTCATTGAGGAGATGAATGGTAGCGTTATAATTTGGTCAAGATTTAGATACGACATATTGAAAATAAAATCTGAATTACAAAAAGCTTATGGTCGAGATTCTGTTGTTACTTTTTACGGAGATACTTCTGAGAAAGATAGACAGATCGCAGAGCAGAGATTAAATAGCGGAGATGCTAGATTTTTTGTAGCGAATCCTCAGACGGCAGGTCGAGGACTTACATTAAACAAAGCAAGTAATGTTATTTATTATGCCAATGATTTTAATCTAGAGTCTAGGATACAATCAGAGGCAAGGTGTCACAGAATAGGACAGAAGAACACAGTTCTTTATGTTGATCTCGTGGCGAAAGGAACAGTGGATGAACATATTGTTAAAAGTTTAAAAGCTAAGAATGAATTATCAGCTAGATCTCTTGGAGAAGAATTAAGAGAATGGTTGAAATAATTATCTTTGACACTATATGTGGTATGTAGTATCTTCCACTAAGTTAATGGATTTAAAAGGAGTATATAATGGATCCCAATAAATGGAAATCAGTAGCAGTATCTATTGATGTTTACGAAATGTTAAAAGATTTAGCCGAAAAAAATGAAAGGAGTGTAAGTAGGCAATTAGCACACTTAGTCAAGCAAGTGGCACAACAAAAAGAAGCAGCTTGACAAACACTATGATTGTAAAGTAAAACAATTATTCAATCCCGAAGGGGAAAAACTTAGTAACAGAAAGAGGTAGTTATGAGCGATATGTATGCTCTATTTGAAAAGGAAAAGGTCGATGCCAATAAATTCGACAATGTAGATAAGGAGGGAGCCTCAAGGTTATCTAATCTTATCCGACAATCTATTCAAATCCAAAAAGAAATCGAGGATGCTGAACAGCACCTCAAGGATTTGAAATTCAAAAAAAGAAAAGTGAATGAAGAAGACATACCTATGCTTATGGAGGAAATGGGCATGGATAGTCTTACTGTGGATGGTCACAAGGTTACTATAAAACCTTTCGTTCATGCTCGCATATCTGAAGATAAGAGAGAGCAAGCTTTCAATTTTCTAAGATCTGTGGGTGAGGCTGACATCATTAAGAATGATGTTACTGTGTCGTTTTCTCAAGGAGAAGATAATGTGGTGGGTGCAGTTGTAGACGACCTACGAAAGAATGGATTTGATCCTATTCAGAAAACACACATACATCCTATGACTTTGAAGTCCTGGGTTAAAGGAAGAATCGAAAGTGGTGGAGAATTAGACTTCGAAACTTTCGGTGTTTTTGTCGGTAATGAAGCTAAGATAACAAGGAGTTAAAAAATGGCTAATACACAAGTACAAGAGAAAAAAGAAAACTTACCTGCTAATCTCATGAGCGAATTATCTGAGTTTGCAGGGGAGGGAATGGATTCAATTGGTGCAGACGATATGCAGATTCCATTCTTACGTTTAATTCAAACTACATCACCTCAACTTAATAAGCAGGAATCTGTTTATATTAAGGGTGCTAGTGGTGGAGATTTATTCAACACTGTGACCGGAGAATGTTGGGATAGTGAAGAGGGTGTCTATGTTATACCATGTGGATACACTTTGAAGTATCTTGAGTTTCAACTAAGAACCGAGGGCGGAGGATTTATGGGCGAGTTAAAAAGTAATGACCCTGCAATCACTCAAACTCAAAGAGATGGTGCTACTGAATTACTACCATCAGGTAACGAGTTGATTCGTTCGGCACAACATCTTGTCATGCTTGTAGACATCAAAACCGGTGCTACACAGACGGCAATTTGTGACATGAAAAAGACACAGTTAAAGGTGTCTAAGAAATGGAATACCATGATGAAGATGGTACAGTATTCAGGTCCCAATGGCTTGTTCAATCCTCCTATGTGGGGAACTGCGTGGAAGTTAACTTCTACACAAGAGAGCAATGACAGAGGATCCTGGTACAATTTTGCAGTTGAGAAAGTAGATCCAACCTTGCTCCCCCAAGAGGCTTTCTTATCTGCAAAAGCTTTCTATCAGTCATTTAGATCTGGAGAGGTAAAAACTCAGGCAGGCACGGCTGATGAAGTTATAAACGTAAGTTCAGAGAAAGAAGAACTACCGTTTTAACTGTTTGGGGCGATGAACATCCTCCCTTTGTCGCCCCAATTCACTAGGGGAAAAGCATGAATATAAACGAAAAGTTCATGGCAGCATTTGAAGGGTTTAGTGCGGCACATGGACAGACAAAAATATCAGAAGAAAGAAGAGCCGGTAAGCAAAAGGCTCACTCTTTCATCGTAAGACAACCCTTAACTCTATCTTTGATAGAGGGACACATTAATGGATTCAAAGGTGTTGGATCTATTCCTATTTCAGAAGAAAACAAATGCAAGTTTGGTGCTTTGGATATTGATCAATATCCTTTGGATCTTGTTGCATTAGATAAAAAAATTAGAAAATTTAAGATACCTGCCGTTGTATGCAGAAGTAAATCAGGTGGGGCACACATATTCTTTTTCTTTAAAGAATGGATTGGTGCAGGAGAATTTAGAGACAAAGCCTCTGAGATATCTTCTATTCTTGGATTTGGTAACTGCGAAATATTTCCAAAACAAGAGCAGGTTCTAGTTGAAAGAGGAGATGTAGGTAACTTTATTAATCTTCCATACTTCGATTCAGAACAAACTATGCGATATGCCATAAAGAAAAATGGGGAAGAGGCAACCTTGGAAGAATTCATAGAGTTGCAGGAGAGCAGAACTGTTCTACCAAAAGATTTTTTATCGTTAGACTTTGGTGGTTCTTCAGATCAATTCAAAGAAAGTCCTCCTTGCATATCAACTATGGCAAAGCAGGGGATTCCAGAGGGTGGCAGGAACACCTCAATGTTTAACGCAGCGGTAATGTTTAAAAGAATGGATCCTGATAATTGGAAATCATTACTTGAAAATTTTAATATTACTTATTGTACTCCACCTTTACCTGCATCTGATATTGTTACGATACAAGGACAGATGGAAAAGAAAGAATACTTTTACACTTGTGATCAACAACCCTTGTGTTCTTTTTGCAATAAGTCTTTATGTAAGACAAAGAAGTATGGCATAGGTAATCAAGTTCAAACGATGGATATAAGTGGTCTATCGGTTGTTCTATCAGAACCTAGAGTTTGGTTTGCTGACGTAGAAACAAGAAGATTGGAGTTATCCACAGAGGATCTACAAGTTCCTTTAAAGTTTCAAAGACAATGCATGGAGCAATTAAATTATATGCCTCCGGTTATGAAGAATAATGATTGGCAAACTTTGATTAATTCTTTGTTAGAGAATGTAAATGAAATAGAAGTTCCCGAAGAGTTGACATATAAAGGTCAGTTTCTTGAACTACTTGAGAACTATTGTACCGGAAGAGTCCAAGCACAATCAGCAGAAGAGTTGTCTCTTGGTAAACCTTGGACGGAAGAGAGTAAAACTTATTTTAAGTTAGACTCACTCATGCAGTTTTTAAGAGCCAAGAAGTTTGATAGCTATAGTCGTGGTCAAATACAAGAAAGACTTAAAGAATTAAATGAGAATCAAACAGCTAATGGGTCTAAAAATTTTAGAAACACAAAAGGAGAATGGAAAACTGTAAGAGTCTGGTGGATTCCTGAGTTTGAATCAGAGGTTCAAGTTCCGAGTATCGAGGTTCAAGAAGAAGAGGAGGTGCCGTTCTAATGGAAGTATTAATAGCATTTTGTATTGTATTAGTTGAAGCACCTAGAATTGATGGTGGTAAATCTATCTGTAATTTCTGGAACCCTGGTGTTGAGTTTAAAAGTAGACAAGAGTGTATGGCTGACAAAAAACTTATAGAAGATTATGTGGTTGATGAAGCTTGGAAACTTTATCCAAAGGCAGTCAGAATATACGCAAAAGGATTGTGCTTTGATGACAAATAGATGGGCAAGAGCAAGAGAAAGAGCAAGAGATTACGTCAATCAAATAAAACTAGAAAGAGGATGTGAGATGTGTGGCTACAATGAGAAAGCCTCAAACTTACAATGGCATCATGTTATTCCAGAAATGAAATACAAAGCTGTAGCAGAAATAGTAAGTGAAAATAGAAGTATAGATTTAATAGATAAAGAAATTGAGAAATGTGTATGTGTGTGTAAAGCATGTCATGGAAAGTTAGAGATGTAATGGAAACGACAATATTTGGACCACCAGGGACGGGAAAAACAACTAAGCTTATATCTATTGTTCAAGAAGAAATAAAGAATGGAACACCACCCGAAAATATAGGCTTTGTTTCTTTTAGTCGAAAGGCTGCGGAAGAGGCAAAGACTAGAACAATAGAAAAACTAGGTATTAGTGATGACAGACTTGTTTGGTTTAGAACATTACATTCATTGGCTTTTCAATGGTTGGGAATGAGTGGTAAGGATGTTTTTAAAGGATCTGATTATACACACTTAGGAAAACTTTTAGGTTTAGAATTTTCTGCTAATTCATCACTAACATTGGCTGATGGCACATTGTTTACGGCAGGTAAAGGAGGAGATTCTTATCTTGGATTAATTAACATGGCTCGTGTTCGAGGGGTAAGCTTAGAGCAACAGTTCAGTGATACAAATGACCGTAGGATGAATTTTCAACAAGCAAAATTAGTTGAAAAAGTATTACATGATTATAAGAAAGCCATGAAGAAACGAGACTTTGTTGACATGATCCAAGATTTTATAGATCAAGGCGAGGGTCCGAGTTTAGATTTATTAATAGTGGATGAGGCACAAGACCTAGTTCCTATGCAATGGGATATGGTTAAAAAAGTTTTAGTTCCAAGGGCAAAGAAAACTTTTTATGCAGGAGATGACGATCAATGTATATATTCTTGGATGGGAGTGGATGTTAAAGACTTTTTAAATGCTAGTTCTAATAAAATTATATTAGATCAATCATACAGAATACCTTTACATGTGCATGGCATAGTAGAAAATTTAGTGGAAAGGCTCTCTAACAGACAACCTAAAGTTTGGCAACCCACCACAAAAAAAGGTTCAGTTGTGTGGCATTATGATATGATGGATGTAGACCTAAGAACCGGAGAGTGGTTGATCCTTGCAAGAACGAATTACATTGCTAATAAAGTTGCTAACAAACTTAAAGAAAGTGGATACCTCTTTTGGAAAGAAGGTTCTGGTTGGTCTATTTCCCCAAATGTACTTAACGGAATAGAGGTGTGGAATAAAATATGCAAAAATCAACAATTGTCTATAAACGAATGGAAGAGTTTTTCGAAGATAACACAGCCTCATGTGTTTACCAAACATGGAAGAAAAGCGTTAATTTCCCTAGACCCCGAAAAACTATATTCAATAGAACACATGGGAGATTGTCTAAATGTGTCAGCGGATACACATTGGAACCAAGTGGTAAAAGTATCGGACAAGGAGTTGACTTACATCAACTCAGTGAGGAAGAGTGGGGAGAAGATTTGGAACGGTTCACCAAGAATCAAAGTATCAACGATCCATAAGGCAAAAGGTGGTGAGGCAGATAACGTCCTACTTATGCTAGAGTCGTCAAGAGCATGTGCAGAAAGTCCTGATCAAGATTCCGAGATTAGGACTTTTTATGTAGGGGCAACAAGAGCAAAACAAGAATTACACATTGTAGAATCAAGTAAAGATAATGGATTTAGATTATGAAAAAAGACAGAAAATATTTTTTAGACGAGGCAGAGAAACTAATCAACGGACCGAGAGCCAAGGAATATGGACCAGCTAAGTTCAATCATGAACGAATAGCCAAGATATGGTCGGTTGTGTTAGCAAGAGAGGTAACTGCTGAAGAGGTAGTTGCTTGTATGATAGGAGTTAAATTAGCTAGGTTAGCTGAAACAATGGAACACGATGATTCGTGGACAGATATTATTGGGTATGCAGCACTAGGTGGAGAGATTGTTAATCATGAAAAAGAAACATCAATTTAATTTAGCCGACATGGGGGGCGATTGGTTTAAAGCGAAAGGACCAGAAGAAATGCCAGACTTAACTAATGAAGATATAAAGGAAGTAGCAGCAATCGGATTAGAAAGTGATTGGTCGCCTCCTTCATCTTTCCCTGATCTAACCAAGTGCGATAGAATAGCCGTTGACTTAGAAACACGAGATCCTAATTTGATGAAACTCGGACCAGGGTGGTGTAGAAAAGATGGTTATGTAATTGGTGTGGCTGTCGCTGCAGGAGATTTTATAGCTTACTATCCAATAAGACATGAGGGTGGTGGTAACATACCACCTCAAAAAGTTTTTACCTGGTTAAAAAAACAAATGGAAACACCGCACATAGAAAAAGTATTTCACAATTCTATGTATGATTTAGGTTGGCTTAGAGCCGAGGGCATTGAAGTTCAAGGCAAGATTATAGACACAATGATCGCAGCACCTTTGTTAAATGAAAACAGAAGATACTATAATTTAAATTCGCTTGCAGGGGAATATCTTGGCGAGTGGAAGAACGAAAGAATAATGAACAAAGCAGCAGAATATTTTGGTGTAGATCCAAAATCTGGAATGTGGCAATTACCTAGTCGTTTTGTTGGTGCGTATGCTGAACAAGATGCTAGTGTGACATTAAAGCTTTGGGATCATTTAAGACCTCTGTTAGATAAAGAAGAGTGTAATGCCATATTTAATTTGGAATCTTCTTTGTTACCGGTTTTGTTAGACATGAAAACAAAAGGTGTTCGTGTTGATGTAGACAAGGCAGAGGGTGTTAAGAAGATGTTAGCTAAAAGAGAAAAAGAATTACTACAAGAGGTGGTCAAAGAAACTGGTCTCTCTATAGAACCTTGGGTCGCCACATCTATAGCAAAAGTGTTTGACTCCCTTGGGATCCACTATCTTCGCACAGAAAAGTCTGGGGCACCCATGTTTACAAAACAGTTTCTCTCTAATCACCCCCACCCCATTGCGGCAAAGATTCTTAAAATAAGAGAACTTAACAAAGCGAATACGACATTTATTGAAACTATTCTTAATCATTCTCATGAGGGTAGAATTCATTGTGATTTTAATCCTTTAAGATCCGATGACGGAGGTACAGTTACAGGTCGTTTTAGCTCAAGTAACCCCAATTTGCAACAGATTCCTGCACGAGATCCTGAGATCAAAAAATTAATTCGTGGTTTGTTTATCCCGGAGGAGGGCCACAAATGGGGTTCCTTTGATTATGCATCACAAGAGCCAAGATGGTTAGCCCATTATTGTGGTAGCTTGACAGGTCAAAATAAACATCCTCAGATAGATCAAGTGATAGAAATGTATAATAAAGGAAATGCTGACTTTCATCAGATGGTAGCCGATATGGCAGGCATATCTCGTAAGAATGCCAAGACAGTTAATCTTGGAATTATGTATGGTATGGGTAAGAAAAAACTAGCCGATGTTATGGGTGTTGACGAAGAAGAAGCTACAAAACTTCTAGATACATATCATGAAAAAGTTCCTTTTGTTAAGGGCATAGCAGAAAGAACATCAAGTCATGCAAAGGAGCATGGTGTTATTAGAACATGGTTAGGTCGTAAATGTAGATTTGATATGTGGGAACCGGTGTCATATGGATACAACAAAGCTATGCCTCTTGCTGAAGCACAAAAAGAATATGGCGGCAGAAATAGAATAAGAAGAGCATTTACATACAAAGCTTTGAATAAACTAATCCAAGGTTCGAGTGCCGACCAAACAAAAAAAGCTATGATAGAATGTTATAAAGAGGGATTGACTCCAACTTTAACAGTTCATGACGAATTATGCTTTAACATAAAGGATCAAAAAGAGGCAGATAAGATTGTTGATATCATGTCAAACTGTATACCAAATCTTAAAGTGCCTTTTGAAGTTGACTCTGTGTTGTGCGACAATTGGGGCGAAGTAGATTAATAAGTAGACTTGACATAAAGATCGTGTAGTTCTGACATAGGATCTTGTTCCGGCTTCTCATTTTTAAAAACTTCGTAGGCATGAGACTTGATATTTGATCTATGTATACCTATATCTTTTAATGTAGCATCATCCAAACTATTTAATGCAGTTATTGTTCTTCCTATTTTAAATTTATAAAACCAATTTGATAACATTTAGTACTCCTTTTCTATTATTAGTTATACATTCGTTCCGCAAAATAAAAAACATAGGAAAAATGAATTACATAAATGCCAAAATAGCATCAATTGATGTTAGACTATGTATAATAAAGATACAAAAGAAAAGGTTGTTTTAGGTAGTAATCCTACCAAAGCCTTATGTTTCAACGATTCTGAGGCATCTGAGAGCCTCGTTTTTTGATTGATTCCATAATTTCTGCTCGTTTATGGTCTGAAAGCTTAGACCACACAGATATCTCATCTAAAGTTCTAAAACACCCAATACAAATATTATTTTCTATTTTGCAGACGTTTTGGCACGGGCTTACAATAGGCTGTGATCTTTCTGAACTTGGCATCTGGGTATGGAATCTCTGGTTGTTCGTTTAATCGTCTAGCAAAATAAAGACAATCATTAACATTGGGAAATGTCTGGTCTTGATTAATTATTATCGTGCCTATCATATAGACTAAAGCAAACTCTATCATTCATCTTTGGTTTTCCAAAAGTATTCATCTGTATCACCAAGTCTAAATTTTTGACCATTTTCAACCTGGTACTCTATTGTACTCACTTTGAAGTCTGGCTGCAATGGCTTGTCTGGTGTTAAAGAATTATCGTAAACTCTCATCCTGTTATTTGGATACAGGCAGAACTGTCCGTTTTTTAGTTCAAGTAAATTAAATGATTTATGTTCTGCTGGTGTTTCGCTGGTAGAATAATCAA
>Ga0208669_1000555_pt1 | contig 14663 bp, 23 predicted proteins | sample 21_taG_FD_184095 | JGI IMG/M metagenome (GOLD analysis project Ga0208669, IMG submission 184095) | Marine viral communities from the Subarctic Pacific Ocean - 21_ETSP_OMZ_AT15319 metaG (SPAdes) (version 2) | ecosystem: Environmental > Aquatic > Marine > Oceanic | place: Pacific Ocean | collected...
TCTACGAGTCGGGGAAAGAGAAGGTGATTAAAGCAATAGAAGTATATGACTTATTTTATAAGACAGATGACTTCGATCCGGCTCAATATTTTATTAACAAAACATTATAAACCAATGGGAAGACCAAGAATGAAGACCTGTAGTATTTCAGGCAAGAAGTTTAAAGCTAATACTGATAACTTCTATGTTAACGAAAACGCTAATGATAATTTACATCCTTATCACAAAGACTTCGATAACTTTAGAAGAACAACCGGAGCTAGTGTAGAACAAGTTAGAAATTTAGTAACCTTAATAAATAATTAATATGGCAAGTATAATCAAAGCAAGTATAGACTTGAACAAAATCCCTAAAGAGAAAATCTTTGTGGGTAAGAAAGGTAAGTATTTACCGATTACAATTACATTGAACGACGAGTTAGATCAGTTCGGTAACCAAGGACCTGTAGTTGTAGAACAGACTAAAGAAGAAAGAGAAGCTAAGGCTCCTAAGACTTATTTAGGTAATGTAAAAGTAGTGTGGACTAATGGAGAGAATGTAGACACACCACCAAGAGACGGTGCTCCAGCTCCACAAGCAGCTCCAGCTGCTCAACCAGAAGCTGACTTACCGTTTTAATGAATAGAGAAGAGATCAATGGATTTTTGATTGACGAGTTCAATCAACATAGTCTAAAAGAAGGTGCATCACAGGGGATTTGTCCCCTGTGTTCATCTGATAGACAACCTAAGAATCAGAAGGCACAATGTGCTTCTTATGATTGGGAACGTGGTCTTGGTACCTGTCACAATTGTGATACATCATTTCAACTACATACTTATCAACGTAAAGGTGCTAGTGAGAAGGTTTATGTTAGGCCAACCACAGAGTACGGTGCTCACGCGGTTGGTACAAAGGTTGAAGAATGGTTTAAAACAAGGGGTATATCGAAACAAACTCTAAGAGATCTTCTGGTAACAGAAGAGCAAGAGTTTATGCCTCAGACAGGTAAAGTAGAGAATACTATTTTATTTAATTATTTTGTGGGTGATCAACTCATTAATGTTAAATATAGAGATGGTAGAAAGAATTTCAAATTATACAAAGGCGCTGAAAAAGTATTTTACAATATTAATAGTACTGTAGGATATGATTGGTGTGTTATTGTAGAAGGAGAGATGGATGTACTAGCGTTACACGAAGCTGGTATCACGAATGCAATATCGGTTCCCAATGGAGCTACATTGAATTCAAACAACTTAGATTACTTAGATAATTGTATTGATTATTTAGAAGATAAGACTAAGATAATAATAGCAGTAGATGCTGACGAAGCTGGTCAAGCTCTTAAGAATGAATTTGTAAGACGACTTGGTGCTGAGGTATGCTACTTAATAGATTTTAATGGTAATAAAGATGCTAACGAGTTCTTAATTGAACACGGTGCTGATAAGCTCAAAAGTGCTATACACGCGGCCAAACAGGTACCATTAGAGAACGTAACAACTTTATATGATATACAAGATGAACTTAAAGACTTTGTACAAAATGGTTTCAAGCCTGGCTACCAGATTGGGATTAAAAACTTCGACGATATATTTTCTACTTATACTGGACAGTTTATTACTGTTACTGGTATTCCTAGCTCTGGTAAATCTGATTTCGTAGATCAAATGGTTGTAGGTTACAATAAGAACTATGGTTGGAAGACAGCTTTTGCGTCTCCAGAAAATCAACCTACATACTTACACGCCCACAAACTAATGAGGAAGACATGGCAGGATATGCCTTCTCCAGGAGATATTGGTGGTAGTAAATGGAATGAGGTAGCAGACCACGTTAACGACAACTATTTCTTTATTGATATGGACAAGTATAACTTAGAATCTGTGTTACGTAAAGGAGCAGAACTTGTAAAACGTAAGGGTATTAAGTGTCTCGTTATAGATCCGTTTAATAAAGTTAGAGACAATAAAGCTCATTCAGATGACGTAAACCGTTACACAATGGATTATCTGTCTAAGATTGAGACTTTCTGTAGAAAATACGACGTGCTCACGTTTATTGTTGCGCACCCAACTAAAATGTATAAAGGACAAGATGGAAAAATTGAAGAACCAACAATGTATAATATCAAAGGTGGTGGCGAATGGTATGATGCGTCATACCATGGACTCTTGGTACACCGAGATTACGATGCTAAGACTACTAAGGTTAAAGTACTTAAAGTTAAGTTCCAAAACTTAGGAGAGAATGGTGCTGAGGCTTACTTTACTTGGGAACCTAGGTCTGGGAGTTTCATTCCAGAGCAAGTGGTTGAAGTCGAGGATATGCCGTGGGAATAGGATGGAAGAATGCTAAGAAAGTTGTAGGTAGAACTCCTGGTTTTTATTCATATACTAAACAAGATATGAAACACGTTGGTTGGTGTATTGATAAGAATATAAAAATAGCAGTTGTACCTAACTGGGATGGAAGAGGCGACGAATGGAAAATTGAATTGAATATTAACAAGAAAATACATATTGATCCTAAGGTATATAAAGATAAAGAAGCCTTAGCTAAGATGTATGAATATTATAAATACTATTATGATAAGTACAGAAACTGAATTTTATAACGCTAATGATGCGTTTGAATACTTTTACAAAACAATAAGTAAACACGGTAGAAAGTTCGCTGATACAAGAGCTTTGTTTAATGTAGGATTTACAATACACAAACCTCAACTGAATATAATTTCAGATAAGAAACGTGATTGGAATCTCGATTATGCGAAAGCTGAATGGGAATGGTATTTATCTGGTGATAAAAATATTAAAAAGCTAGGCGAAATATATGGCAAGATACCACCTATATGGAAACGTATGGCAGACGAACAAGGTAATGTTAATTCTAATTATGGATATCAATGGATAAGATTTCAACAACTTGACAAAGCTATTGATTTACTTAAGAAGCATAAACATACTAGACAAGCTGCGATATCTATATACGATGGTAAAGAATACGATAGATATAAGTATGATACACCTTGTACTTACGCAGTACAATTTACAAATGTAGAAAATAGATTAAATATGTGTGTAACAATGAGGAGTAATGATTTATGGTATGGTTTTTGTAACGACCAATACCAATTCAGCAAATTACTAGAATTAGTATGTAAAGAAACAGGATTAGATATGGGTACATATTATCACTTCGCACACAACTTACATATTTACTCAAATAAATTAGGACTATGATGTATTACTTATACCATATCCCGGGTAAGAAAATAGGGGTAACGACGAATCTTGAAGAAAGGGTTGAACACCAACAAGGATATAACAGCGGTGAGTACGAGGTGGTAATGTCTACTGAAGATATAGATTTAATATCTGAAAAAGAAATATCATTACAGAAAGCTCTGGGTTATAGAGTTGATAGACAACTATATAAAGATTTATATAATAATAACTATAAACAATTAAATGAAATGAATATAAATGTAACAGAAATGACTACGACATTCCCTTGTCCAGTCAATAAACTAAAAGGTAGACTTCTCGATGAGATAGGTATGCAATGGGAGACAGAGTTTGGCCCTTGTGGTATTACCACGATGTCAATTGAGTGGATAATGGATAACGTTAAAACATCTCAATATACTAAAGACAGATGTTATGTGTACAACAAGGCTTTTGCTAGATGGTTTGACAACAATGACGCTTATGTAGGACTACACCATGGGTTAGATAACGCTAAGCAAATGAACGATCAATACAACGGTAAAACTAGATCTGGCGCTTTATCACCGTCTGGAATGCCTGAGTGCGATAAAGAGCAATGTGAATGTAGAACAAACTATAGTTCGGTAGATTTTATATCTCAGTTTGATCAAATTAGAGAATGGGCTCGTGAAAGAGGGCTGTACGATAAAGGTGATCCTAAAACTCAAGCCTTAAAATTAGTCGAAGAGGTTGGTGAAACCTGTAGAGCTATACTCAAGGGTAATGACATGGAGATAATTGATGGTATTGGTGACTGCGTAGTTGTACTTACAAATTTAGCCGAATTAATTGGCGAACCAATTGAAGAGTGTATTGAGCAGGCTTATATGGAAATTAAAAATAGAAAAGGAAAGATGGTTAACGGAACATTTAAAAAAGATTAATATGTCAGATAGAGAAATGATGGATGCCAAGAACGGTATATCAGAAAGGAAATCTTACGGATTCAGAGATCCTGTAGTTAGAAAGGTCTGTGATAAGTTTATCGATAGATCTAATATAGGTTATGAGAAATATGGATCAACATTAGATGACGAACGTAGACTTAAAATGAAAGGTCTTCAAAAATATCTTAACGATATCCAAGAAGAACTTATGGACGCTGTGCTATACATACAGTCGGCGCGTGACGAACTTCAAGATCTTAATGAAGAATCTTTAATAGAGAAATTCAAAGACGATAGATATGAAGAAACGTTTTAAAAGAAAGAAAGGTCCTGTCAGAGCTAAGAAAGTTAGCTTTGATGGGATACAGTTCGCATCAGGTTTAGAGAAATATATGTACCAAGCTTTAAAGAAAGCTAAGATACACGCTATATATGAGGGAGCAACGTTTGTACTACAAGAACATTTTATGTTTGATGTAGACTCTTACGAACGACAAGCTAATGGAAAGGGTGATATGGTTAATAGAGGACAAAAAAAGATTCAAAATATTAAATATACACCTGACTTTGTAAGTGATTCGTTTATAATAGAATGCAAGGGAAGAGCTAACGAAAGCTTCCCGTTACGTTGGAAAATGTTTAAAAAACATGTAAAAGTAAACCTACCTCATGTAACTTTATATAAGCCTCAGAACCAAAAAGAATGCGATCTAGTAATTGAATTAATAACTAAAAATTAAATTAAATGAAAGATTGGGAATTCAGTATAGGATTATATCCGGGGATATTATTCGGATTTAGAACTTATACAGAGGTTAATAAACAAAACCATGTATTCTACTTACCGTTTATAGATTTTTGTCTAACATATAAATAAAATACATGAGTTTAAATAATAAAATACTATCCGATATAACAGTGCATATGAAGTATGCTAAATATCTTCCAGAACTCCAAAGAAGAGAAACATGGGAAGAATTAGTTACTCGTAATAAAGAAATGCACAAGCGCAGGTACCCTGGATTAATAGACGACATAGAGACTTTTTACAGATTTGTTTATAAGAAAAAAGTTTTACCATCTATGAGAAGTTTACAATTCGGAGGTAAACCCATTGAAATTTCCCCTAATAGACTTTATAACTGTGCTTTTTTACCCATTGACCATATTGACGCTTTTCCAGAGGTAATGTTCCTATTACTTTCAGGTTGTGGTGTCGGTTATTCTGTACAAAAGCATAATATAAAAAAGTTACCAGAAGTTATAAAGCCTCATGATAAGAGAACTAGACGATTTGTCATAGGAGATTCAATAGAAGGTTGGTCAGATGCAATAAAAGTTTTAATCAAGTCTTATTTGGGCTCTAAGAGATCATCTAAGATCAAATTTGATTATTCTGATATTAGGCCTAAGGGATCACGTCTCGTGACCTCTGGTGGAAAAGCTCCAGGACCACAACCATTAAAAGAATGTATTGTAAAAATTAAAGGATTATTAGATGCGAAAGAAGACGGGGAAAAATTATCATCAGTGGAAGTCCACGATATTATATGCCATATCGCCGACGCAGTTTTGGCCGGTGGTATCAGGCGCGCAGCACTTATATCGCTCTTTTCGGCGTATGATGAAGAAATGATATCTTGTAAGTCTGGTTCTTGGTGGGAGAAAAACCCACAAAGAGGTAGAGCTAATAATTCGGCGGTTTTAATGAGGCATAAAATAACAAAGGACTTTTTTATGGATCTCTGGAAACGTATAGAATTATCTGGAGCTGGAGAACCAGGAATATATTTTAACAACGATAAAGATTGGGGAACTAACCCTTGTTGTGAGATAGCTTTACGTCCATTTCAGTTCTGTAATTTATGTGAGGTAAATGTTTCTGACGTAGTAGATCAAGATGATTTAAACGAAAGAGTTGCAGCAGCGGCGTTTATAGGTACGTTACAGGCTGGATATACAGACTTTCATTATCTTAGAGAGATTTGGCAAGAGACAACGGAAAAAGATTCTTTAATCGGAGTATCGATGACTGGAATAGCTAGTGGTAAAGTCCTAGAATTAGATATGGAAGAAGCTACTAAGCATGTAAAGATGATGAACAACATGGTATCTAAAACCATAGGTATTAAAACAGCGGCTAGAATGACTACAGTTAAACCAGCTGGGACAACGTCCTTAGTACTTGGAACGTCGTCAGGCATCCACGCTTGGCACAATAGATATTATGTCCGTAGGATACGTGTTGGTAAGAACGAATCGATTTATAGTTATCTTGCTATACACCATCCGGAATTATTAGAGGACGATTACTTTAGACCGCACGACACGGCGGTTATCAGTATACCACAGAAAGCTCCAAAACATTCTATTACTAGAAAAGAAAATGCTTTAGATCTTTTAACTAGAATTAAGAAGGTAGCAACAGAATGGGTTAACCCTGGACACAGAAGAGGTTCTAACACCCATAATGTTTCGGCTACGGTTTCTTTAAAAGAAGATCAATGGGATTTGGTTGGAGAATGGATGTGGAAAAATAGAAATCATTATAACGGATTGTCTGTCTTACCGTATGATGGTGGTACGTATGTACAAGCTCCTTTCGAGGATATAACAAGACAGAAATATGACGATATGACTAAAGCCTTGCACGAGGTTGATTTATCAAAGATAATAGAAGTCGAAGACAATACCGACTTATCAGGTGAATTAGCTTGCGCTGGTGGAAGTTGTGAAGTAACTTAATTATTAACTAAAACAATTATTATGAAAAAAATGTTTTTAACAATGACATTAGCCCTCGTTACTATGTTTGCTTCTGCTCAAATTATGGTTATTACAACTGTAGAGCAACCAGCGGATGATGCTGAGTGGGAAATGTCTAACTTTACTGATAACTTAGGAATAGGTTACCAGTTGAACGAAAAGATTACTATCGGAGCCGTAAAGAACGGTGAGGATTATGATCTTTGGGGTAGGTACCAATTAAAAATGGGATATTTATCTGTTCAAGCACCAATGGAAGAAATGACTGACAACTTAAATGTTGGAGTTGGTTATTCTTTACAAGTTTGGAATGGCTTATATGTTGAACCAAGTTATTCGATGCCTTTAAAAGAAGATGGAGAAGGAAATAGAGAAGGTGCGCTTAAGCTAGGTATTGCTTACAAATTATAAACGAGTACTAATTAAAAATTAAAAAAATGGAAAAAGTAATAAATTATTTAACAGGATTTTTTGGTGGATTAATGGCAGTTATGATGGCTATTATTCCAGTGACAATCTTGTGGTACGTATTAACAGGTGGAGACGTCTGGGGAATGGATGTAGTTACTAATCTTACAGGTTTAGTAAATATGTTCGGAACTGGAGGATTCACGGGATTAGTTGTATTAGTAATGTTAGCTACGTTCTTTGTAGATAAAAAATAAATAAAATAAAATATGGAAAACAATGTAATTAAATTAATGCAGAAGTTAGAAAGAGAGTTTATATCTGCAGCCCACGATTCAGAGAAATTTGTTGAGGGTAATAACTCCGCGGGTACTAGAGTTAGAAAGTACATGCAAAATATCAAGAACCTAGCGCAAGCAGTTAGGAAGGAAGTTCAAGAACAAAAGAACGCGGTGTCGGCGTAGTTGCTATACACCATTCCAAATAATAAAGGGATCGTCTTTCGACGGTCCCTTTTTTTTTATTTATATTTTTATTTAACTAAGATCCCATTCCCATAAACAAGTTATAAAAAACAAACTGTCAGCTGAGGCTGCGTCACTTTGTACTGATAGTTGTACTTTATCACCCGCAACGATTGCATTAGTACCGCTGTCTAAACTAGATGTAAAATCATATGTTGCCATAGACGAACCCGTAGGACCCGCCCCAGTTTGCGTACCAATAACAGTTGCGTTTCCAGTAGTGGTCGCTGTTGCTGCTCTAGTTAACAATCTCCACGTAAGATTAGTATCATGGCCACTTGCACTCATGTCTTCGACTGTTCTGAGAAACACTTTTAATAATTTCCCAGCAGCAGGAGCAAGAAGAGGTAAGTTTTTATTAGACTTAGCTCCACTCTCAGCATCAATCTCTCCTAAACTTATATATATCACCCCTGTACCAATGTCATCTTTGATTGTATGGTGCGTAAGTTGTCTTTGAGCAGAATAATGCATAGTATCAGCATCTAACTTAGCACTCGGTATCACATCCGCGTTCCAAGTCCCAGTACTAATTGTTCCAACGGTAGTTAAATTAGCACAAGTTGTTATAGCAGCTTGAGTTGCTTGTGTTGTCGCTGTGTTCGGAGCTAAACCCGCGATTGTAGCAACTGTATCTGCTTGTCCTGTTAACGCGCCTACAAAACCAGAGGCAGTTAATAATTTCGTGGATGGGTTAAAAGTAAATCCAGAAGAAACAACTCTAAAGGAGTTTCCAACACCACTTACAAAAAGCATCTTTTCTTCAGCATCATTGCTTACTGCGCCAACCGCAGCTGAAGCAGCAGAGCCAGTTGTGTTTTGATTTAACGTGGGTATATTGCTAGAGTGTATTGTACCAGCACTAGAACCTGTCCAATCTATATGTTCGTTAGCAACAAAATTAGCAAGAGAATCATGATCAATAGTTCCTTGTGTTGCTACTTGAATAACACCTGAATTGTTTATTGTAGCCGTACTCCCCATTGTAAGAGTACCAGTCAAAGTTGTTACCGAACTAGTACCAGATCCTATTGTAGCATCCGTATGTGCCCCGTTACCCGTTAGTACAAACGAATCTACCGGGACTGAAGCATTAGCAGTGTTTTTAATAGCAATCTTGTACTCTCCTTCTTCAGCACCATCAGTGGCATCTGAAACCAACCCCCTCGTGAAAGCCATGTAAACCTGTTCTTGAGCATCGTTGTCACTAATATAAGAAGTTTGGTTAATACTATCTCCATTGGCCCCAGCTCCGCCTTTGTCCTTAATATAATTAACAGTACTTGGCTTATTACCGTTGTGTGTGGTTTTAAGAGTAAAACCAGGTTTTCCTGTTGTTTCTGATTCAATTATAACATCCCCTGCGAAAGTCGCTAAATTATCGCTATCAAGAGTCAATACTGTAGATGGACTATTATCAGCATCATTAGTATAAAACTCTAACCTAGTTCCATTTTCAGAAGCAGACCACGCGGCGTCTGCATAAGCTGAGATACCTGCTCCTGTTCTTATAGTGTTAGATGAATCTTCAGCAGCTTGAAAAAGAATACCACCTAATCTATGGTCGTCTCCTATTGCATTTCCATCATCAGATATTAATTTCAATATGCCTCCACCTGTAGTACCTCCAGCATCACTTACGGGTCTAGAAATCGATAAAGTATCCGTAAAAGTTGCTTTTCTATCAGCATCTAAGGTTAACACTTTTGATTCGGTTGTTCCGTCAGTTGTATAAAATTCTAAATCTGCATCATTGTTAGAACCATCCCAAGCATCTCTTGTTACTGCTTGAATACGAGCGCCTGTACTAAGGGTACCAGAACCATCTTCCGCTCCTTTAAATTCTATTACGCCTAACCTATGGTCATCTGCCATTGCAGCACCGTCGTCAGATATTAATTTAAGTTTACCTCCTTGTGTAGCGCTACTCGCTGTTGAATCATTCGCTTGAAGATAAGCGTCAGCATCATTTGCTAAAACGTTTCCTTTAACTACAAGACCATTATCAATCATTCTCGCAAGTTCTACTTCGTCAACTTCCCAAATATATCTGCCATCATTAGCAGTACTTGAAGTTGTGTACGTACTAAAATAAACCTCGTCAATAGTTTGGGCCCCACTATTATACGCTGTTTTTATTTCAAATCTATCGTTAGCATCTTTACCTAAACTAATAGTTGGATTACCATCATTAACAGGATTATACATTGTTAAATCTCCAGCCGCTATATTTGTAGTTGCTCCAGCAGAACCTATTGTTGTGAGGTTTGGTAAACTTGCACTTACAGACATAGTACTATCAGCCTCGTCTAATCCATCTCCAGCAAATAAAGTAGCTAAACTATTAATTGTGGTTAATTGTTCTGTAGAACCATCTGAATCTAAAGTAGCTAATTTATCACCATCTGTAGGTGTAACAACATCAAGTTCAGATAAATCTAAAGTTAAAGTTACGTCACCCTCGGTTCCTCCGCCAGATAATCCAACGCCAGCCGTAACACCTGTAATATCGCCAGTACTATAACCATAAGCTTCTATTTTATCCGCTATAGCGGCAGCTGTCATCAAAGAAGTATCATTATCATTAAATGTAGTTCCTGAATCTTGAATTTTAGTTATACTAATAGTACCGGAGGTGTATTCGTCAAGAGTTATTGATTTACCAGTACTTAATGTTATACTATTTTCAAAATAAGTATGACCCCGAAACCTAGATACATAATCCTGTATGTTTTCTCCTATCCATTTCATTTTGCTCGTATTATAACATCTAATTCATCTGAAGCACCAACAAACATATATAAGTTAAACACAGTAGAATTAAACGCTAATAAATCATCATCGTCTAATACTAAAGTGACACCAAACGGAATAGTAAGATTTTTTAAAAGATAATACGTTTGGCTAGCAGCGGTACTTGTAGATTCTTTAAATAAATAAAGATCTACAGTTGCCGCCGCTGAAGCGTCTACGTTAGTAATTTGAATACCTCTTATTCTTTTTTTAACTAGATCGTTAATAGCCACTAACTCGTTATTACGAGACGTAGCACCCCTTATGTTGTGGTTAGGCGTAAAAGCCATTATTCTAACCTTTAGCCGCTACTATACCATCAGCAAATACCATGTATTCTAGGTATTGAGTTTCGCTTGCTGTAGAAGAAGCTACAGTTATATTAACATTACCGTCGTAAGGCATAAGCATCCAGTCTCCACCGTATAATTTACCTATAGTTTCAGCTGTACCCGCTGCCGCCGCACTAGCATTGTAAGCTACATAAAAGAAATTAGCTCTTTGAGTACTAGCGTTTCTTATGTATACTTTATGTGCCTTGTCGTCAGTAAGCTCGTCGTGCTCAACGATTACAGCTGCTGTTGTAGTTGTAAACTTCTTAGTGCGTAATCCAGTTGTTTCATCTAACCCCACTGAAGGATTAGCGCTTTTAGTCATTGTCATTGTTTTGCTAATAGAGGTAGGATAACTCGATATATCGCTATTAATAGTAACACTTGCGTTTATTGTTGCCATATTTTTTTATTTATTTATTGTTAATTATTATGCTGCTGTTGTTAGTATGAAATCACTATTAAAGAAAGCGTATTCAATAGTATTAGTACCACCTTGTGGTTCTATTTCTATTTCTGCTGCGTCATCAGAAGCGTTCCAAGGAATAAACATCCAATCACCTGCATATAATTTACCAATCATTGTTTCGTGGATACCCCAGTCAATGTAATAAGTAGTATCTTCAGTAGTTGTATTACACAAGTAAAGATAACTTGCTATATCGTGGGCGTCACTCGCCATTTCAGTTGCTAAAGGCCCTAGCCTATATTCTGTGCCAGTTACTATTGATCTAACCCCTGTCTCCATTTGTGTTAATCCAGTAACTACCCCAGCTTTTGTTAAAGCTGTATTAGCAGTTATACTTAAAGCGCTTCCAGGCATCAAATCTGGGCTGGAAATACTAACTCTTGCTGTTGTTGTTGCCATGTTATTATTTTTTATTTGTTATTAATTAATTTTGTTTTATGCTTCAAATATAGCGTATTCTAAATACGGCGTTCCTGAGGCTGAGTATGCTACTATACCAGCCGCTCCAGTCCAAGGAAAAAAAGCAAATTCTCCAGCTGCTAATTGCATTGTAGAATTACCGTCTGTAACCTCTATATTTATAGCTATAGTGTCGTCTGTGTTTTTGAGATAAACATAAGATTTACCATACGTTGTTGGTCCTATTTCTAAATCACTTGTAGTCAATTTAACTTTACTAGGACTAATTACGTTTTTAGTAATATTTAAACTATCTGTTACCGAAAAGTTGATTTCATCAGTAGAAACATCTGTACTTACTAATGTTAGTGTTGGTGTTAATGTTGCCATAATTTTTTTATTTTATATTTTTACTTTCTATTAATGTGTATGAAAATGAATTACCCCAATGTTCTCTAGCTTCTTGGCATATACCCAAGAACTCCATCCAATCGTCGTTAGATGCTAACACTTGACAACCAGCACTCCACTTGTTTACGTATGTAGAAGTTTTACCTTCTAACGCTGTAGCTCTATGTATATTGATTCCAAATACACCTGTGTCTACAGATGATTCATCAAATTCATATTTATCATTTCTATTATTATCTCTGTATACTGTTACGTTTTCTTTTTGTCCTAAAGCTAAGTACTTACCTCCATGTAATCTAAGTTTATGAGAACCTCTATATTGTCCAGGTTTTAATACCGCACATCCTATCTTATCTATCCAAGGATTTTCCATCCAATCATCTCCTGGGTCTGTAGTACAGTTGTATTCTTGGTAGTACCACTCACCGTTTTCATCTTTATAAGATATAGTAATTAAGTCATCAAACTTATTTGTTATCTTACCTTCGGTTGCAGAGTTTCTAATACCAATTATGTTTACATCATAATTATCGTTGGTAAAATACTTGTATCCTAATCCTTCTACAGTATCCTGTATTTGTTCTCTAGTATACTTCATTATATTTCAAATCCTAAGTTTAATATCATCAATCTAAATTTTTTAGAGCCACATCCTTTTTCGCAAAATAAGCAAGCTTTAATTTCTAAAACTGTAAACGTACCTAATCTAAAAGTTATTTCATATTTTTGCTTTTTGTTTCCGGCAGCATAACCGTTTATCCAATCTATCATGATTTCTTTATATTTTTTTTATAAGTTTCTTGTATTTGTTTTGAACGCTCTTCTTTACCCGTTCCAAATCTTTTAGTAGTTTTCTTTTTACGTTTACCTTTTAATGGAGATAAACCCTTCATCTTAAATGGTGTGCTCATATTTTTTATCTTTTTCCGCCATGATACTCTGTAGCATGACCTTCTCTAATTAATAATTCATTTAGACTTTCTACAGTTAATTTCTCTTGTCCATCTACTGTGTCTAAAAATATTTCTCCTAAACATCTACCAAACTTACCTATACCGTGAGAATGTAATTGTATATTCTTACATCCTTCTAACAAAGCTTTAACTCTATCTTTAGCAGCTAATCCCCTAGCTTTTTCTTCTAAATCTCTAGTTCTAGATTCTGGAGCGTTTATTCCCAAAAACCTAACTCTTTTCTTCACTTTAATATCGAACCCTAAATCGATCTCAGCATCGATAGTATCTCCATCAACTACTTTTAATACAGAAATTTTATAATTATACATTATCTTATTACGTAATTAATTCCTAATTTAAAGTCGTACCACTCTCTATTCCAGTATTTGTTATATTTACCCTCTGCAAATATACCTAACTGCTTATCTATTTTTCTACCAAAAATAATTCCTCCAGAATAATCATACCACTGCTCTCCATCGTTATAGTTGTGGTATGAAAATTCACTACCATCATTATAGTGGTAAGGAAGTATATTTCCCCAACTATGTAACCAATAATTCTTATCATAGTAATAGTAATCAAAACCTATAACTACTGAATGCTGGATAATTTTACTTAATTCATTTCTCTTCCTAGTACTGTAATCAGATAGGACAGTAGGTATAACAACCTCTTTCCACACGTCAGAACTATTAGCGACAACATTACCGTTTGGATCTCTATACTCACTGTTTTCTACGTCAATAGTATAACCTTCTTGAATAGCTAAATAAGTGTAATGTAAATTTCCGTTATCTAAAACCCACTCTTCTAGTGGATCATAACCGTATGGTTCTGCTAATCGATGTGCGGCTCCTATACTAAACGCTAAATGTTTATCTTTCTTGAACCTGTATCTTTCCGATAACTCGAAATATTCTACATCAGCAAAACCATCTTTTAAATACTCTACTTTAGCAGCAAAGTAATTAACACATAAAGGATCTTCGCAATCATCTTCAGAACTATATCTAACGAAGTGATGTTGATCTATATAATCTATCCCTTGTTGTCTAGCGTAGTCTATTTCAAATAAATATTCTACTCCTCTAATTTTACCAACAGTAGCAGCGTCTGTATAGTTGGACTCTGTGCCGTCATAAAATGTTTGTGCTTTATTTTCATGACCAAACCTAGCTATTTTCCTAATACCTATAGTAATAGAGTAATCGTAGGGAGTTTCTATTGTCGATGTTTGTAATCCGTCAATAATAGAAAATGTTTTAACATCAGATATAGATGTACCTCCATTTACAGCTCCATATATTGTAGAAAACTTTAAATGGTCTTTTAATATTTTTTCAACGTCATACTCGTGTCCCTTGTAACTAAATTGTGAATAACTAAATAACGGTAGTAAAAGTAATATTAATATTTTTTTCATTTCTTTGTTCCTAATTTAATTTTTACTCCAAGACTAG
>Ga0208669_1000558_pt1 | contig 14650 bp, 17 predicted proteins | sample 21_taG_FD_184095 | JGI IMG/M metagenome (GOLD analysis project Ga0208669, IMG submission 184095) | Marine viral communities from the Subarctic Pacific Ocean - 21_ETSP_OMZ_AT15319 metaG (SPAdes) (version 2) | ecosystem: Environmental > Aquatic > Marine > Oceanic | place: Pacific Ocean | collected...
ATCGATGATAGTGCTGGCGCAACCTCATCAAAGAAACCAGCCTCAAGAGCTTTTACAAAGTTCTCTCTACGACAATACTCCTTATCAAATATCTTATAGTAGACACCATCCCCTTTGAGAACCATTCTACCATGGTTTATACCATCAACTACTCTACCAGCTTTGTTGAGTATAACCTCACAAGAGTCTGTATCTATTTCTTTTAATTCTGTTTTATTTATATGCATATGGGTATAAGTCTCTATCGTTAAACTTACCACTCTCTACTACCAAAGGTAATTTATCAAAATCTGACTCTGACATAAAATCATTATCTTTAATTTTTTTGATAGAACAAAGTATATCTTTTTCATCTTCTACTTTCAATGTCAATATTTCATAATCATTGTAAGATGCCAATTGTTCAAAAAATTTGAGATTGTATTTGTATCTACAATGTCCCATCCAATAGTTTTCTCTTGGTAAAACGTGAATAAAAATACCATCAACCTTACACATATCATGAATGTTTTTGAAAGCCATATACTGATTATCTATATGTTCAACAGTTCCAATATCCAATGTGAAATCAAATTTGTTCAGTAAATCGTATTCTACATCAGAAATAGGATATCTTAAATCTATCATTAAAGAATCCTCTCTACCATTTAAATCTATAGAGGTGTGATTGTATCCTAAAGCTGTAAAATATTGTTTAGAAATTATATTAACTTTTCCAGACCCATATCCATTATCTGTATAAGTAAATCCAGACATTTCAAAGTTATCTTTTATATAGTCTATACCATCACCTCTTATGTAAGAATTACCTAAATCAAGTAATTCAATTTCAGAGCCCTCTTTCTTATCTAAAATACTATGTATAAATTCTAACGATTTTCTTTTAATTGCCATTATCCTATCCCTTTCCAAGTTGCACCATTTTGTGTGTAAAAATGATTAACAACACTATTTGAATCGTATAATACATTCTCACCATTATTAATCATATCAATAGCCCAATACCTATCTTCTTTTCCAGCATATTTCTCATCAAATAGATTCTTCTTTATAAAATCTGTTTTGAAAAAGGAAAACGCATTATGAAAAAAGTATCTATCTTCAGCTTTAGAAAAATAATTTGTTTGTGGTTCATCTTTGAAGTTAGACCACATATATCTTCTACTAATCTTTTTACCATACATGATTGGTATCTGTTTACCCCAAACCCCAGCAACTGAATCTTTCTCTAATTTAGATATTATTTCTTTTAAATTCAAAAAGGTAATTTGACAATGAGCAGACAATATGATTATGTAATCACCACTAGCCTCTGATATTCCCATATTCAACGCTCTACCAGGAGTATACTCATTGTTTGTTATATTTAATTTTTTAACATTATGGTATTCAAAGCTATTAACAATCCTTATGGTATTGTCTGTTGATTGATTATCAACTAATATTATTTCTGGTTTACCAATAAAGTCTGTAATGGATTGTAAACAATAACCTATATGTTGTTCTTCATTACGAGACCTAACTATTACTGAAATCTTACCCATTAAATCTTCCTGTCATTATATCTCTTGCCTCTTGTTCACATTTTAAGTAACCATCACCACAATCAGTATTCATTTGTCTTCTAATTTCTATGTAATCACTTAACTCTTTTAGTTGTTCAGGTAATATACTAAACTTATTGTCACGACCAGGTAAGCTATTGTCTGTAGTAAAATGTTTTTCTATTACATATGGATTATGTTCCAATGATATCTTACTTCCCTCAATACCAGAAGTATGATCACTATAGCCCACATTTGGAAAAAATTCTCTTAATGTTTTGATTCTCGATAAATTACAATTATCATAATCAAGTGGATATGATGAAACACAATGTAATATTACAAACTTCCATTTGTCAAGATGTCTTATAGTTTCTTTTATCTCTTCTACAGATGATGTGCCAGTTGATAAATAAATCTTATCAAAATGATAATAACAAAAAGTAATCAATTCTTTATTACGTGATTCAAAACTAGCAATTTTAACTGTATCCACTCCTATATCTGACAATAGTTTTGCATCTTCAATACTAAATACTGAAGAAAAGAATGGTATTCCATAAGACTCACTAAAGTTTTTAAGTGATATATGGTCATCCTTAGACAATTCAGCTTTCTTGTATATTTCTGTTCTACCATCTTCATCCCACGGGCCAGGTTTTAATCTATCAACCGACCAAGTCTGAAATTTTACATAATCAGCTCCATTGTCTTTTGCTTTACTTATCATTTCTTTAGCTAAAGCCATATCACCCATATGATTCCAACCTATTTCTGCTATTATTTTTGTCTTACTCATTTTTATTTAATAACCTTCCTGTTGCTATTTCTAAATCTTTTTGGTTGTGTATATTAGTACAATCATCTTGTAAAGAACCAACTCTTCTACTAACATTATTCATTTTGACAAATTTAGCTTTTATAACTCTAACAGAACCATTTCTGGTTCCATCAGTTCCTACTGTAACTAAATCATCATATTTTTTAGTGACAAAATATTCTAATACTTCATCCAAAGACTTTTGTCTGTCTGGATTATCTGGTTGTAAACCAACTATATGAGTTATATCTGTAGTATTAAACAACCTCACAACATCAACATAGACATCAACAGTATCTGCATCTTTCAATAGAGATTCAGGTCTATCGTGAACTAATACATCATCGTATTTTTTGCAAATATTTCTCACTTCATCTGATTCAGTAGACACTATTATGTGCTTTACATATTTAGATTCTTGAGCGTATAATATAGAATATTCTAGTAAAGTTTTATCTCCTATTAGAGATAAGTTTTTACCCTTTAGTCTCTCTGAATCCATTTTACATGGAATTATAACTATTGACTTACTTTTTATCATAACCTACCTTATTTAATAATGGTTGTATAGATAAGTATCTATCTAAATTCTCAGAAAATAATTTTTTTTGTAATTTCCAATATTTTTTTGTATAACCAGCAATATGTGGAGTTATAATTACATTCTGTAAGTGTCTAAGTTCAGAATCCTTACTTAGTGGTTCTTTTTCAAATACATCAAGTCCCGCACCAGCTATTGTTTTAGATTTCAATACTTGTATCAAGTCCTTTTCAACAACTGTCTTACCCCTACCAACATTTATAAAGAAAGAAGATTTCTTCATTTTACTAAACATAGACTTATCAAAAATACTATCAGTTTCTTTTGAATGTGGTAGTATGTTAATTACAAAATCAAAGTCTGAAATTATATCTGACATTTGCTCTAACGTAAAGTTGTTATCATCTGATTTAGTTCTGATACCCTTTACTACCATATCTAACGACTTACATATGTTTGCTAACTTCTTACCTATACTACCCATACCAACTATCAAACAACTCTGCCCTATTACGTCTTGAATAGTGTTAAAGTGTTCATCGAACTCAGCCCTATCAATATGATTTGATTTTAGACAATAGTTTAATCCTCTTGACAAAGAAAACATAAACCCCAGTGCTGTAGAAACTACACCATCATTCATTGTTCCACTACTATTAGTTACTATCAAATCTTTTCTATCAGTACCAATTATTCTATCATATCCTATACTAGTAAAATGAACCCATTTCAACTTTGGCATTTTCTCAATCAAAGACAAACTTATTCTATCCCCAAAATATATTTCAATATCGTTTAGTCTGTCATTATTCAAATCATCAGGATTAAGTTTGATGATACCATACTTTTTATCTAATTCATAAAAGTAGTCATCTGGAATTTTATACATTTCTAAATCTCTTATTAAATCACAACCTATCATTTTTGTATTTTATACCCACTATTTTTAACAAAAGGAAATTTGTTCTTGATATCATTTGTAACCTTTACTCCCAACCCATTTTGTAATGAATAGTCTTTATCTTTTATTATTTGTTTAATCATCTCAAATTCTTTAGATAATATATCTAATTTTACAGTAGGAACTTCTAACCAATCTACATCGGTAGCTATGGATAAATGTAGTGCTGACATTAAAGATATACTACTACCCCAAACATGCAAAGCAACTTTCTTATTCTTTTCTTTAGCAATTTCTATTATCTTTTTAGCTCTAATAAAACCACCACAATATGTTATATCCGGTTGAATAATATCTAAACAATCAATCTCTAAATATGATTCAAAGTCTAACTTACCACTCAACCCCTCGCCCGCAGCGATAGGAACATTAGTTTCTATCCTTAACCATTTCATATCTTTTAAGTTAGCTGGATGTAGTGGTTCTTCAAACCAAGTTAAGTTTTGGTTTGACAATGAATTTATATTTCTCACAGCAGTTTCTCTATCCCAAGTGTTTAAAGTTCCCATTATAGAATCAACCATCAAATCATTAGAACCAAGCTCATCTCTCGCAGTTCTTACTCGTTTCTTATCATCTTCCCAACTCTGAACACCTACTCTCATTTTATAAGAGTCAAATGGTATTTTCTCTATGTCTCTCTTAATCTCATCAGGAGTATATGTTACAGAACCACCACTACTATACACATCAAAATCATTTACATTTGTTTCACTTAATAGTTTGTATAATGGTTTCTGTTCTACTTGACCTTTTATATCCCATAGAGCCATTTCAATAGCACCGATAACAGTTCTGATGAATCCATTCATAGCAACAAAAGGTATGTCCATCGATTTATAAACCTCTTCAATTTTCATTGGATTCATACCAACTATTAAAGATTCTATAAAATTTACAGTAGGTTCTATCAATTCAGGAACATACACAGCTGAATAAGTTTCTCCGATACCCACTAAACCATCATCAGTTATAACCTCTACAATACCAATACTTTTAACTCCAAGAGGTTGTCCAAATACTTTACCATCACCATATTGTGAGGACAAACAATAACCATTTACTTTGTTTATTTTCATTACAATATACTCATTATTTCATTAATACATTTATCTGTTGAGGTAAAATCTAAACCACCTTCTATTGTGTTTTCTATAAAGTCAAATTCTTTCTCAGATTGGTATTGTCTTTCTACCTCATCAAATATTTGTTGAGTGTTTAAATCAACTAATCCTTTGTAATCACGAAAGTGTCCTAAAACACCAGCTTTATTTATTAGAACTGTAGGAATACCCTGTTGTATTGATTTAAAAGTCAATGTCGATGGTGGTGATATTACAATAAATGAGTCTGACATCAGTAAATTGTCATCCTCAACATCCATTACTATTTCATAATCTAAATATGGATTTACTATACTTCTCATATAATCTATATCTTCATTTACATTAGGATTATCTTTTCTTGTTTTTATTTTAAAAATAACCTTTTTATTAAATTCACTCTGCAATTCAACTAATCCCAAATTTCTTACATACTTTTCATCTACTCTTAATGGACAACTATCTAACTTTACCCAATGGTTTGCTAAAAAGTTTGTTACACATAATATATGACTCTCTGATTTATCGTAAGTCTTTAGAATATCATTCGCTGGTATACCCATTTTTATTAGTTTGTCATCAATATGGTGAGCATCTATGTCCATATTACCAAACACCATTAAGTAATCAAATACTTTTTTGTAACCATCATTATAATCTTTTGAACCATATCCTCTACCACCACCATGAATACTGCCAAGCATAGGAATATCTAATTTAGAGGCCTCTTCATATAATTTATTCAATCCATATCTAGCTCTAGAATCATCATAGATAATAATATCGTATTTAGACAAATCAATGTCTAAATTTTTACTTTTGAATCCATTAAATCCTGCATCAAATGTGATGTCTATATATTTACTATACAGACTAGTAAAAGATATTCTAGGGTCTATTGTACCATACCAAGACATTTCAAAACTCATTTCGTTTATTCTCAATAAATCTATATCAACTAACTTTTCTTTTAACTTAGGTATTATAGGGTATATTCTTTCCCCAACCCTATAAACTGATGCTATGAATAATACTTTTTTGTTCATACATCAAAACTCTGTAAAGGACCATCTACAGGATCGTGATGATAAAAGTCCCAAAGTAAAGTTCCTTTATAGTGTTCTTTAACTGGTTCAAAAGTATCTCTATTGCTGTAGTCAAATCCCCATCTATCTTTCCAAACCTCTAAGTGTCCCCATTTACTAAAATAATGTTCTCTTTTATTTCCTGCTTTTGGCGAATTAGTTGGTATACCAAAATCTCTTTTAGATTGTTGATTATGTTTTACATTAAAATCAGGCAAACAAATATTGTAAATGTTTTTGTACAAAAATTGAAACGCTATATCATCCCATGCGTGAAAGAAGTGGTAGTCATCAGTAGGTATAATATTATTCATATACATTTCAATATTTACCGCCGCAGAGTTCCAAACTACCGACTCTACTGCAAATGGTTTTTTGAATCCACTATTATTGTAATCAACTCTAGAGTTCACCCATTGTTGTTTACTTCTATACCACATATCCCCCACCTCTAAAGGAGCTCTAGCAGTATCATACAACTCCCTCAAACCATTTTCATAGTTTCGGTGTGATATTTGACTGTGATAATTGTTGAATCCAACAACACCAAAATTGTTTAGTTTCTTATCGTTTACTCTTTTATTGAAATTACTAAAAAAGTTATCACCCAATGGAAAACAATCGTGTGCAAACCAAACTATCCACTCAACCCCACTAGATTGAAAATACTTACAAGCGGTGGTAATATTATTCTGCATACCCCTATCTTCTCTATCTAAATAAGATATATTGTTTTTTGAACAAATTTCTTTACCTATACTTTTATTTTCATTGGTAGAGTCTTCATCAATGTTCAGAACTTTACAATTTTCTACATCAACTTTACTCATCCAACTATCTAACATTTGGTAGTTATTTCTTGATGTAAATAATATTCCTATTTTAGAAATTTTCATAAGAACCCATCCAATGTTCTATCATTTCATCCATCAAGGTTTCAAAAGTATACTCAGGTTCCCATCCAAATGTAGTTCTTAATTTTGTTGAATCTCCTCTAAGATATTTAAGCTCTTCTGCTCTCATATATCTTGGGTCTTGTGTTACATAATCTTTATAGTCCATACCAAGTTTACTGAAAACATATTTACACATATCACCAACAGAATTAGTAACACCAGTAGCACATACAAAATCATCTGGTTCTGTATGATTTATAATCATATTCATAGCCCTAACATAATCCTTTGAATGTCCCCAATCACGATAAGCATCTAAATTACCAAGTGGTAACTCTTCTCTTAAACCTTTTTTTATCTCAACTGCAGATTTAACAACTTTATTTGTAACAAAGTTAGAACCCCGTCTCGGTGATTCATGATTAAACAAAATACCATTTACAGCAAATAGATTATAAGCATTTCTATAATGTCTTACCATGTTATAACCAAATACTTTTGTACAACCATAAGGACTTGTTGGCTCCATTTTAGTAGTCTCTCGTTGATAACCATCCTCATCTACTGAACGACCAAACATTTCAGATGAAGAAGCTTGATAGAATCTAGCATTAGGACAATTGTTTCTATACGCTTCTAATACATTTACAATACCAAGTGCATTTGCTTGAACAGTATATTGTGGAATGTCCATACTAATTCTTACATGACTCTGAGCTGCTATATTGTATATCTCATCAGGTTGTATAGTTCGTAACATCCTTTCTAATGAACCAACATCTGTTAAATCACCATACTCAACTGTAATTTGAGGATTGACGTGATTTAATCTACTCCATTGGTTTTCAGGTGTAGAATTTCTTCTAACCATTCCATAAACATCATAGTCTTTCTCTAATAATAACTCAGCAAGATAACTACCATCTTGTCCTGCTATACCTGTTATGAATGCTTTTTTCTTCATTTAAATATCTCCATTTTTGTTAAATCAGGCCAATCTTCCAACAACCACTTTTTTGGTTCTTTAATTTTAGCCTCTTCAAATTTATCTAATCCATTTTGTGCTGTCTCTGGAGTCATATAATAATGATACCCCATAGTGTCTACATTTTGTTCTCTCCAAGGAACATCAGGTATCCTACCATCGTAAGACATTTTCTTTAGTTCATTCTTCGCAACTAAATCATCTGTTAATATCATACCACCTCTACCCAAACTTAAATGTTTCTGAAACTGAAAACTAATACACATAAACGATTTTGGAATATAACTATTTTTTCTCCATAACACAGCAGCATCGTAAACTCCTGTATTACCAATCTCATAATAGTCTCTCCAATCTTCATCTTTCCATTTCAGTTCTAAGTTCATTTTATTAGCTAACATAGGAACGGACAAATAAGTTCTCTTTGGAACTACTATTTCATTAGCTCCAACATATCTCAAACATAGTTCTATTCCATGAGTGCAAGCATCTACTGCTATACCCCAAGTAGCACCATAAAAATCAGCTATCTTTTCTTCAAACTCACTTACAATGTTAAAACTCAATATTCTACCTCTATCTTTTTTAGTCCCTTATGATAATAAGGTTTTGATTTATTTGGAAAGTAAGTCGCTCTCATATATTTTGTTAGGTTAAGTAACTCATCTAATTTTTTATATGTGTAAACTTTTCTTTTAGAGAAATCCTGTTTATAAGTATCATAACTTTTATCCAAAATAATAAAAAATTTATCCTTAAAGAAATCAAATATCTTCTTCATTGTTTTGTTATGTAAAGAGTATGATGTCTCTTCCTCATCAATTTCAAACTTAATTATGTCTATTATATCGCCGGTATCAATACCTTCGTTTATCATATGTAAAGTTATACCATGATGTTTTTCTCCATTAAGTATAGACCAAGTCATTGTGCCAACTCCAGCATAATTTGGTAGAATGGCTGGATGAAAATTATAACACTTTCTACTCTCTAAAAAGTCACCACTTAATATTTTATCATACAACACAGAAATAAAAATATCACAACTATCAATATCATCTGTAATTATGTAACCATCTGGTAAGTTATCCCTAGCCCATTCCTTACATTGTAATCCAACATCTTTGTTATCTGTAATGAATACTTTTTTAGTCATTTATAAATACCTTATCTAATTCTTGCCCTTCATAAGGACCTGTTTTATACTCATATACCAAAGTTTTATCTTCTAATATTGTATAAGTATGTCCACCCTCTAATGTAAAGCTAGCATCTCCTGAATTTAAGATTGGTTCTTCGATAATATTATCATCAATATCAAAGAATGTGCATCTAACTTTTCCTTGAATAACCACCCAACTTTCTTGTGCAATCACATCTCTTGTTCTATTCTTCCATATATGTTTATGTGGTTTGAATGTTTTATCCTTTTCCATATTTAGTAGGGCACATTGTATAAAATGCTCTTCCGAAACTACTTCTGTTCTTCCACTAACTATATCATCTTTTCTAACTACAATGTGTAATAATTTATCTGGATTAACTTTTGAATATATTAATTTCAATTGTATCTCTCCTTATATTCCATTTGTTCTTAACCAATTTTTTTTCCAAGCTTCTTCTGTATAGTTTTGTTTAAATCTTTTCTCGATTGTATCAACACATAATTTGTAAAACTTTTCAGTCTTTAACTTTTCAGCTATTCTTTTTGCCTCATCCAAATCCCCAACTCCTACAGTAGTCAAAGGATGTAATATTTCTTGTGTATCTAATCCTTTATAACCGATACAAGGTATTCCATGAAATGCACAATTCATAGCAAATGTACCAGCTGCATGTGTTCTCATTAGATGAACTCCTATATTAAAATCACTCAACTTATCAACCCAATCTCTCCAACTCATATAAGGTAGATAGTTTATATCTTCAATCATACTTTCTTGTTCTTGTTTTCTACCCATCGATGGCGCTGATATAAGATATCCCATTTCTCTAGCAACCATATAAGAATCAAATCCACCATACCAACTTACAAAATTACCACCGATTATTACCTTTGGATTATCATAAGACTTTGGGCTTGGTAAATCACCATAACTATCAATTAGTTTTTCTCTTCTAGTAGTCAACCCATCAGTAATCATCAGACTTCTCATCACTCTGACATCTTTACAACCCAATCCAAGATAGTAGCTTACATCAGATTCATTATGACAATATACCCAATCAGCACTAACTACAGTATTGTAATAATGAAATTGTTGCTCTACCGAATAGTCTTGAAAGAACCAATGAGGACCCTCTTGCATTACAGCAACTTTATCACAACAACTTCTGAATAAATCTAAATCTATGTTTGGATTATTCTTTGGTATTATAACGATACCCAAATCAAACTTCTCATTTGGTATATTATTTATATTATAATGTGGTGCATCTAAAGCCATCATCCAAGCATACTCTGTTCTAGCATTTGAAAAGTCTCTTGGTATCTTACCATTTACTTGACTCTCTGAAAAGAATGCTACTTTCATTTATACAACTCCTTATATGTTCGTTCCATCCAATAAGATACATCTCTCCCCATTTCGTTCTGAGGTATAGCGTTGAAGTGATAAACCCAACCAGCATCTATATGGTGTAATTCATCAGACCACCAACAAGCTTTATCTATGTATAATAAATTCTTTCTCACTAAGTCCTGTAAGTTATAGCAATCAGGTAATATCTTCACATCTATATTATTTTTGTGTAACATAAGATTTAATATTGTTTGGTCTGTCGCTGTTCTTAATTTAGATATAGTTTCGGATATCAAAGAGCTATTATCATTATAGTATTTTTTCATTGACTCAAAAAAATCTTTATGATTTTTATTTAATATCTGAAATCCACCATTTATATAGTTCCAAGGATGTATTCTCATACCATCAAATAGTTCATCACCAAAACCTCTAATACTTCTCAGAACCCACTCATAATCTCCATCATTCATTACTCCACAATACTTACCATCTGTTTTATCGAAGAAGTTAGGACAATCTGGATGAACGATCGTATCAGCATCAACCATAAGGATTTGGTCGTATTCTATATTGTTACCATCTAATATATCAAAGAGATAATATCTCTGCCAAGTAATCTTCATATAGTCTACAGGATAAAGTAAATCTTCCCATACTAATAGTTCACAATCATTTTTATCACACCAAACTTTCCAACTATCTACTGAGTATTGATATGGATTACTTCTACCATTATTAAGATTTATATTAGGAATAAATACTATATTTTTCATATGTATTCTACTCCCCATTGTTTATCTGTTAGTTTATTAAATGGATATCCTTTATGACTTTCCATCTCAAAAAAGTTTCTTATACCTTCCCAATCTGATTTGTCTCTATCTGTATGTTTATTTTTTCTACTGAAATAAAATCTTGGTTCTAAAAAGTTATAGCCACTAATCTGTAGACTATAATTATTTATTAAATCATCATCACCATGCGAACCAAATAATCTGAACTTTGATTTGTTAGGTTCAAATATTTCTACACCAGCCGTTCTGATAAATTTTCTATCACCATTAAACAACTGAAGTCTTGCATTAGAAGATATTATTATATCAACATCATCATTTTTTCTAATTCCCATCAAAGATAATATACCAGATTGCGTTATAGTAAATTCACCTGATGGTATTTTTACATTGTCTAAACCATTTACTCTACTAATTAAAGGAAATAACCTTTGTTTACCATCATCACGTCTGATTTCATCGTACATATAACGTTCATCCATATAAAAAGGTATGTAAGATTTACCACTTATTAATCTACCAATCATAGCACAAGCTCTATGATAACTATGTTTTATGTAACCATTACCAAACTCCACAGGATTTAACATCAAATCTCTTTTTATCTTTTCATCTGACATCATAGGTAAAGATTCATAATATTCTTTTGTTAAATTACTCCAACCTATTTTGTGGTGGTCTTCTACATTATGTCTAAACTCTCCCAACATACAATTAAAGTATTGCCAGTTTTGTGGATTTAGATTTTTGATTTGTTTTTCAACATTATCTTTATTTGAATAATACTCAACTACATCACCTACTGTATTCAAAGTATGGTTGTTAGTTATCATTTCTTTTCCACCACCACCTTTTTGTAACTCCATAGATAAAAAATATTCTTTACTAACTAAACTATATCCTTTTTTGACAGTTTTAAAAGTATGTTTTCCGCCGTGAGGAAAGTAACTATGATTTCTTATGTCCCCATCAATCCAGTTCCATTTAAAGTCGTTCTTCCAAAAAACATATGGTAAACTAAGCTGACAAATATGACTATGATATTTTATTTCTGTCCACCAATCTTCCATAACTTTTACAACATCTTCTTCGTTATGTCTTCTAAAAAGAACTCCACTTATAACCAAACCATTATCTACAGGATAACCCTCTTTCTTATACTTTTCCATTTGTGGTTTTATAAGTTTGGGATTATCTTTGTAAGCTGCTATACCTTTTGATGGATCTCTTTTAGAGTTGATTTCACCAAGTTGAAGTATGTAATCAGCTGAATAGTATATACAATTATGAGGATCTAGAGCAGTATTGTTGTGACTAAAACATGCCATATTGACATCTGATAAATACTGATTTACTAAATCATTTATATCTTTCTCAACAATAAAAGTTCCATCCATCCAAATACTTACTTCATACTCTGATAAATAAATATGAGGTTTAGTTTTGTAGTAACGAGAGTTTCTAACCGGTTGTTCATAGTAAGGAACTACTTTTCTGACATCCCAAATGTCTGATTTGAAATCCGAATCTGTAAAGCATACGAAATCACAATTGTCGGGAACAAACTTTGGTTCTCTTAAATCATCACACCCACCAAATATAGCAGTATATACAACTATTTTGTTCATTATTTTTTTATTCCCCAAAAATACAAATCGCAATGGTCTTCTTCCACTTCAAACTCATAACTACTGAACACTTCATCAACATCTATACATTCTCTTATATGTTCTTCGGTTATGTTTTTATAATAATCATTATCCCAATCTTCTTTCTTTACGTTTGGCATCGTTTTCCAATTCTTATGTTGTTCAGAACAATCTTTTTCTAAGTATGAAACACCATGCACTTCTCTGCCTGTAGTAGCGCATGTGAACATAAATAGTCCACCACTCTTTAACATTCTGATTGCATTCTGAATACTTTCTTCGTAGAAAGGATTGTGTTCCCAACATTCACAAGATATTATTGTATCGAATGTCTCATCAGGAACATCATATTCTTGTGCTGGACAAACTACATCAACACCATCTCCCTCTTCCAAATCTAAACCTGTAAAATCACAATTCTTAAATAAGAACTCTTCATTACCATTGACATCAAACGAACCTATATCTAAAACCTTTTTATCTTTAAAATAAGTTGGATGTAAACCTTTAACTTTACCACAAAATACCCATTGTTCTCTATGTGCCATTATATATCCTCTATTTTTATATGTAAGTTTCCCCTTACAATGTTAGAATTAAAATCATTAGTTTTTGGTGCCATATAAACATCTGTATATCTTGGAAACATAATATCGGCACCACTTTGATTTCCAACTAATAACTTAGCTTTTGTTTTTATATACATCTGAACTCTTATTGATACATGCCTTAAATCAAAGACGATATCTACATTAAACAAAGAAAGAAGTGAAGTATTACTTACCCAATAAAAGTAAGGTATTTTGTTTTTAGTCAAAACTTTTTCAATAAATTCTTTATCTCTTTCTTTTTCAAATCTATTAGATAATAATAAAGTACCAAATCCATTTGGTGCTTTCTCTTTAATTATAGCATCACCTATTTCTTTTTCTTCATCAGTAAAGTATAATTCGGGAGATGAATCTCTATACTCATCTGGTTTAAATTGCCAAAACTTTAACATTTGTTCCAACAACGGAGTTTCAGAATTTTCATTATCGTATATTCTGTAGTGATCGTGAAACACTTCATCCATAATTGTATCTACAAATGCATCTACATACGGATTATTTCTAAAAATGTATTCCATAGTCTTATATGGATTACTCCAAGACTTTAACCACTCTGAAGCGTATGGTTCTAATAAACTTTTTATCAAACTTTCTGATGGTATTTGAACAACACAATTTGGATATTTTTCTTTAAGTAATCTCGGCATCGCAGATATAACACCCCAATCACCGATACCCAAACAAGTTCTAAATATTGTAAATATTTGATTTTCCAAATACTCATCTGGAATGTAAGATGGGCTTGTATTTGGAAACCCTAACTTATCAACTTCTCCAACACCATATAATCTATCGTTTACATTTCTAAAAAATATCAACCTTTCCTCACATTCATTTCTTTACTAAAATTTTTATTATAAAATAAATTCTGTTGTTCTTGCTTCTGTATTGTTTTTGGATGATACAGACTTAATTCTTCTTGTGGTGGTAAATGAGCGTATGTCTTACAACCTGATATGTATTCATGAAGTGGTCTTGTCCATCTTATAGACTCATCTCTCCTAAATACACGAGCTTGATAATCAGGATAGTTTACCCAACCATTCTCTGTAACTCTCCAGCCCCATCTTTGTATATGCTCTTCTTTCATATCTTCAATTGTATTTACTCTTGGAATCCAAATCAAATCAACTTCG
>Ga0208669_1000559_pt1 | contig 14637 bp, 19 predicted proteins | sample 21_taG_FD_184095 | JGI IMG/M metagenome (GOLD analysis project Ga0208669, IMG submission 184095) | Marine viral communities from the Subarctic Pacific Ocean - 21_ETSP_OMZ_AT15319 metaG (SPAdes) (version 2) | ecosystem: Environmental > Aquatic > Marine > Oceanic | place: Pacific Ocean | collected...
GCTAAAGGTTTACCTGCAATAGGCCTAGGAGCAATGGCACCAGGAGTAGCAATAGCTTATGGAGCTTATGAGATGTCAATATTACTTACAGATGCAGCACAAGCATACAATAAGATGCAGACAACTGATGAAGGTTTTTGGGAGAACTTTGGTGAGCTGTCTGATAAGTATTCAATAGCTTACAAAATAAGTAAACCTGTGTATGATATAATACTAGATAGCTTAAATGACGATTTAACAGAGGAAAAGGATGAAGAAATATTATTTTCTTTTAATAGATAATGCTTACTAATCAATTTACATTTCAACCTGAAGAGATTATTGAGATAGATGGTGTTATCTATGCAGTATTTTTTGACACAGATGAAGCACTTGGTGACTTCCCTATACTTGCAAAAGTGGATAATCCTAACTTTTTATCAGAAGGTGTAGAACCAGTATCATATGATGCAACAACATTTGCAGCAAAATATGGATATGCATTTAGAGGACATGAAGATTTATTAGTAAGTGAGATACAACAAGGGGAAGAACAACAGCCATACAGAGGCGTGTTTGATGCAATTGAAAATCAGTTTGAAACAAAAGCAAAAAAAGATGGTATGAAATGGTTACTTGATGTAGATGTACAAGCTGCATTTTTAGCAGCTAGTTTAACTGGAGTACCTGTATCAGAAGATGATTTAGCAGGTACAGCTTGGTATACAAGCTCAACTGCAAACGAAAGAAAGTTTATGTTGAAATATTATTCTGACCCTGATGGAGTGAAAAAAGACATGACTACAAACATTGCAAATATTACAAAAGGTATTATATCAAGAAACATGCAAGGACCAGTTAATGACCTTGCAGAAGCATTGGCTGTAGCAGTAACTACATTTCAAATAGATGCAGATGAAGTAGATACCTTATTAGATTACATAGATGATGAAACATATCTAAATTTATTGGGAGGTAAAGACTTATTACCTGAAAGTTTACAACCATTTATAGGTAAATTTACTGGTGTAAATACAGGACAATCAACCGCTAAAGGATTTATTGTAGACACTTTAGGTATCAACGCATACGAAGCTATGAAACAAACAGGAGCATTTTATAAAATTGCTGCAAGAGTTAGAGCAGGAGATATAGAAGGCGTGAAAAATGAATTACAAATGCAACACGATACCTTGTATCCTATGTTCAAAGGTTCTAACTTTGGTACTTGGAATGGATATTATTCTAATAGAGCATCAAGACTTATTAATGCAACTACAGGTAATCAAATAGTAGAGCTAACACCTAATCAAAAAGATACAGTGAACGAAGCAATAATTGCAGCTAATGGTGATTACATGGAATTTGATAAACAAATTAGAAGTAAGTTTATTAACAGCCCAGGAATTAAAAATCAATTATTAAATGACTTAGCAACAAGAGTGCCACAAGCCTATTCGGGAGTATTTAACTAATGGTTATTATAGGTAGAAATCCTTTAACAGGAGAACAAGAATTTTTTGTTGACAAAAAGACTGCAAAATTAAGAGGTTCTGTAGATATAGAAGAGGTTGAAGGCCAAGGTAAAAAGGAAGATAAAGTAGTAGAAGCTACTACTGGGGTTCCAACTGAAAGTGCAGGCCTTGCAGAGTTAGCAAGTGCAGAAAGTAAAGCACTGGATATCATACAAGATTTTCTAAAAACTTTTGAAGGTTCAAATATTTATGGTGACGATGATGATGAAGATGATGACCCTAAGTTTGAAGAGGAGACACAAACATATAATCCAACTAAAGATGATGCAGCTGCTTTATATCCATACTTTCCTTCCAACATACTCGATGATTTAATTATGAAATGGACTGAAACAGGAAGTATTGATATAGCTCTAGCAACAGTCAGAGGTAGCGATGCTTTCTCTAATGCATTTCCTGGTATTCGTAGAGTAGATGGTTCATTAAGAATGACAGAGATACAATACTTAGAACTTAAAGATAGTATGAAAGACCAACTTAGAAATTACAATTTAAATCCTGATGTGTTTGCTAATGAAATAATAGAAGCAATAACAGGTGATGTAAATATACAAGAGTTTACAGCTAGATTACAATTTGGGTATGAGCAATTACTCAACAATAAAGAAGAAGTATTACAAGTTTTTAATGAACAGTATGGCTATGGACTAGATGAAACAGTTTTATTTGCTATGTTTATCAGCCCTGATATATCACAATCAGTATTAGAAAATCAAATATTAGTTTCGCAGATACTTGCTGAAGCAGAAATCTCCACTACAGAAATAGGTTTAAGTACAGCAGAAAAGTTTGTACAAGCTAATATATCACAGCGAGATGCTGCACAAGTATTTTCTAGAACTGAAGAGTTATCAGGACTTGTAGGAGTAGGCGCTCGTAGAGGAGTATCTATAACTGAAGAAGATATAGCTACAGGATTAGCAGGTTTATCTCCACAAGAATTAGCATTAATTAGAAGAACACAAGCAACATCAGCGTCTGAAAGTTCTATACAAGCAGGTGCTGCAACTACACAAGAAGGACAAGTCACTGGATTAGTTGAAGAATAGATACTTGTTTAAACAGCTTGCATTCTTAAATTACATGATATAATAACTATTGACGCTCTACTAAGGCCGGGCGGTTAAACTAGACCTAGGTTACGAAAACTGTCTTGATGCCTACATACAAGACACGCAAAATAAATAACATGTAGCAGAACCCAGTGCATTACATAGATGGCACTTGCTTAAATATTATTTATAGATAAAGGAGACAATACATGTCAGAAGAAATAACTAATGAGACTGAAGTTCAATCAGCTCCTGGAGATAAGAACTGGAAAGCAATTCGTGAAGAGAATAAAGCTCTGAAGGATGAGCTAGCACAGTATCAAGTCAAAGAGAGAGATGTACTTTTTCAAGAGATTGGATTAGACAGAACTAAAGGTATTGGTAAAGCAGCCGACCAAATGTACGAAGGCGATTTAGCTGCAGATGCATTAAAAGCATTTGTATCTGAAGAGTTCGGAGAAGAAGTATTTGGACAGCAAGACAGTTTTCGTGAGACAGTAAATGCAGGACAAGATAGATTAGACAATCTAGCTAGCCAAGCACAAGCTGTAAGTGCTAACACAAGTGTACAAGAACAGATTGCTGAAGCTCAACAAACCGGTCGAGTTAGAGACAGTATTGCTACAAAAATGAAAGCTCTAGAAGAGCTTGAAAAAAACAAGTAGCGTTTAGGAGAAAAGCTCCTAAACAGAATTAGGAGATTATTATGGGAGCAATAGGCTCACCCGACCCAATCTCGGTATCCGAGATTAATAACTTTACTGGGGAACTCTTTAAAGTTGGTGCAAGAAGAACACCTTTACTATCAATGGTTGGTGGTTTAAATGGTGGCAAACTTCTTAACTCTCCTGTTTTCCAAACCCAAAAAGTAGATACACCTACAGTCAACTCTTATACAGCAGTTGCCGAAGGTGGAACACCTGCTTACTTTGGTAGAAGCAGAAGTTCTGCAATAGACTGTGTGCAAATTTGGAACCAAGGTATTAAACTTACCTATTCCGCAATGGCATCAACAGGCTATTTGAACTCACAAGCTATGGAAAGTGGGACTAAGGCTTTTGAAGGACAAAACCCTATAAATGATGAAATGGCATTTCAGTTAGAAGAACTACTTAGCAAAATCGCAAGAGAAGTTGAGTACGAATTCTTTAATGCTACATTCAATGATGGAACAGATGGCAACCCAAGAGAGATGAGAGGTCTCGCACAATGGGTAGCAGCAGCAAATGGTTCATCAGCATTCGCACATGATACAACTGCCAATGGTTCCGGAGATGCACAAGGTCTTGACTTTGATGCAATCGCAGAAACATTGAAGTTAATGTATGATAATGGCGCACCAATGGCAAACCCTGTACTTTTCGCAAGACCAGGCTCAATCTTAGACTTGAACCAAAACCTTGTTAAAAGTGGTTCTAATCAAATGGCAATCTTGCCAAGAGATAGAAATGTTGCAGGCGTAAACATTGACACAATCATTACACCATTCGGAAATATTGGACTTGCAGTGAACGAATATGTTCCTGCTGACCAAGCATTCGTATTGGATATGTCTTATCTAGATGTTTGTTTCTTAAACATCCCAGGAAAAGGCGGAGTATTCGTAGAGGATACAGACAATGATGATGCAGCCGCAGTATCAAAGCGTGTCTACATGGAAATTGGTCTTGATAAAGGACCTGCCGAGTATCACGCAGTTATCAATGGCGTAAGCTAAAGATATATATTTGAAGATTAGGGTGGAATTCCACCTCCACCCTTTTCTTCTGTTAGAATAATAAAAAAAGATTTAGGAGATTAAATGCCAGTTGCAGGTAAAAGTTTATACAAAACAAAAGCGGTCACAATTGATATATCAGAAAGTGCTACAATAAGTACAGCAATAGATACAGATGGATTGTTACTATCAGGAATTATTTTTCCTGCCGCTATGACAGGTGCAAACTTAACTTTTCAAGTAGCTTCTACTAACACAGCAGGAACCTTTAAAGCGTTAAAGGAAACTGATGGAACAAATGTAACTTATACAATCACTGCCGATGCTCATGTTAGAATAGACCCTAGCGGATGGGCCGGAGTAGGTGCTATAAAAGTTATATCAGATGGTACAGAAGCAGCAGACAGAGTAATTAAATTAGTATTCCACTCAGCATAAAGGAGTAAAATGAGTACAGATATAAGAGGCCTCATAGATAGGACTTATAGAGAGTATCTTGAACCTATGGAAGACATTGTTAGTTATACAGTGTTGTCAGGTGATATAAATAGTACAGATACATCAGTTAGTTTTAATGGTGACTTACTTTCTATCGAAGAAGAAGACGCTTTAGACGCAGGTGCAATTATTGAGATAGGCCAAGAGCTTATGATTTGTACTCAATTAAACACTGTTACAAACATTATTACTGTAACTAGAGGAGCAAGAGGAACTACTGCAGTTACACATTCAACAGGAGATGTTATAAAAATTACTCCACCTTTTCCTAGAGTTAATGTATTCAATGCAATCAAAGACCAAATAGAAAATTTATATCCAACACTATATGCAGTAGAGACACAAACAATATCTAGTGCAGTAGGTTATGTAGCTTTAACAGGTGCCGATGATGATAGAATTGTTGCACCATTAAAAGCAGTATCACAATATCAAGAACTAGATGCAGGTAATCAAACCACTGTGCAGTTTAGAGGAGTTGCTATGGAACTTATAGATGTACCAACTACTGTGACTGCATCAGGTAAAGTTGTACAGTTCTCAGGTGTAAGTAATGGAGTAAATGTACACTGCACTTTTAAAAAGAAATTTGGAGAAGTAAAAGATTATGATAGTGATGGTGACGCAGAAGACACTACACTAGCAGAGATAGGTTTAGAGACAGAGTATGAACCTATTATTATGGCCGGAGTTGCTGCACAAATGATATCGGGTAAAGACATACCTGCCTACACAGCAGATTACATTACAGAACAAATGCAAGTAACAAATTATCCAGTTAACTCTTCATCGAATATAAGAAATTCTTTACTTCAATATCAACAAGTGTTAATAAATCAAGCGAGAAAAGATTTAAGAGCTAGGTATCCTGAGCCTGTCAGTGTAAACAGCGTGGTATATCCAAGTGCCTAGAGTAGCTACAACCAGTGTTATTAATAACCCAAGAAGATATGGGTATGATGTTCGTATAGATACATTACTTCTTAGGTCTGCAGTTGGTCCAGGAAGAGAAATGCAGATACAATCATCTGATATACAAGAAGGACAAATAAATGTTAAACAAAACCCTGAAGATTTTACATCTAACTTAGGTCGTATCTATTCAAGAAATAATTTTACAGGTGGACAAGGACTAGACACAGCACATAGAGCTAATGGTACACCTAAAGATACAACAAGATTTTGGGATAGCAAAGGTGTAGATGTATTTCATGCAGATGATGAGACATCTTATAACTTACATTTGTTATTTACAACAGAAGATAAAAATGTAAGAGGGTTAGATACAACATTTGCAGGTAGCAATAACTATTTAGCACAGACTACTAATGGTGACTTATATGTTACTGATACTAATGTAATTTATAAATCTACAGACAATGGTGTTACTTGGTCAGCAGTAACTACAGGTCTTACCATAAACTACAACTTTACAGGTATAGCTTCAGTAGGAGATATGATATTTGCTACAACTGCAGATGGAACAAGCAACTCAGAGCTTATTAAGTTTGATGGTACATCTACTTGGTCAGAGGAAACAACAGCACAATCTTCATCAGGAGGTTTAAATGGTGTGTGGTTTGCAAAAGGACAGCTGTTTATATCTGCTGACGATGGAACAGTAGAGAGAGTATGGGCAGTAAGTCCATTTAATAAAACTTGGGGAGGTGGTGATTTGGGAGATGGAGATGCAATCATAACTTTTGAAGACAGTCATCATGTGTCACAAGTTGTAGATGCAGGAGCAGTTGTTTTAGTTGCCTCTACAAATGGTGATATATATTCTGTAAAAGATGTTGATGGAACTATGACATTAAAAGGACAAACAAATATACCTTTTGAAGAAGTACATTGTATTGCAGCATCAGAAGGTATTGTATTTTTTGGTACAAAAGAAATGTCTAGAAATGTAGGTAGATTTTATCGTGCAGATTTAGTTGTTGCTAATGACTTATATGTTTTAGCTAACAGACAGTTAGTAAAAGAATGGGTTATATACGATACAGATGGAATTACTTTGATAGATACAACACCTAAACACATGTTTGTTTCAAGAGATAGTGTGTATTGTGGTATAAAAGAAAGTGATAGTGAAAGTTATCTATGGAGATACTACTTACCTACTGCAGGATTTGCTAGAGATTTAGAAATAGGTGCATCAGGTTACATATCAGGTATCACAAACTCTAATGGTAAATTTGTCGTTGTAGTAGAAGGACAAGATGTATTTAGAGAAACTGATTTGTACGAAAGCACAGGTTATCTTATAACATCAGCAGCAGATTTCTTTACAGCAGAGAGTAAACAATTTGTTGGTGCAGAAGTATCAACATTTAGTATGCCTAATAATACAGATGTAGAACTAAGGTTTTCTAATGTATTTGAGGATTTAGATAATCCATCTAGTACAAGCTACAGTCTTGCATTGAAACAAACAGAAGGTGTTGGAGATACAGAACAACAGATAAGTCCTGTTGCAAGATATATTATAGGTAAATTAGTTTTAAATTCATCAGATGGTTTAAACACACCTAAAGTTAAATCCTTACAGTTTCGTGCATTGGCTAGACCTGAGTTGGTAGTAGCACAGATACCTATAAATATTAGTGATAGAGTAGAAAGACCAAATAGAAAACCTGTAAAGGTAAAAGGTTTAGGGGATGCTCTTTACAACAAATTGCGACAACTTGAAGGAGATGCTGTTACTTTAGAATTATTTGACCCTGATGAAATTATTAGAGGTGTTGTAGAAAAAATTAGCTACCCTGTACAAAATAATACAGAAGTAGGTTCTGTTACACAGTATGCAATCATTACAGTAAGAGGAACTAGACAACCTGTTCTAACAACAATGTCTAGCTCAAATGCTTTTGGTGTAGGAGCATTAGGTCAGTTAAGATTTGGTGGGTAAAAAAAATATGGTAAACTAAAAATAATGTCAATATTTTTAATATTAAAAGAAGGCGGTAGTCTAGGTATAGATACTATAGGTAATAAACCAATAGATGAAGATTTAGATTTGTTAGCAGAAACAATAATTCCTGCTACACTTGGTTTAGCTACTTTTGGATTAGCTACTTTTGGTAAAAATAAAATTGTAGTCGGTGGTACTGAAAGCTAACATGGAGAAAAATGACAGCGCAACAAATTAATTATAGTAACTTTTTTGAAACTACCTTAGATGGTAATGTTGGTGCATCAGATACTAACTTAACACTATCTGCAGCACCTACTACAAATGGAACAAATGCTATAGAAGCACCTTTTTATTTAGTAATAAATCCTGATAATGCCAAAAGAGAAGTTATCTTAGTAACAGCTTTTTCAGGAGTAACTATGTCAACTGTTGAAAGAGATAAAGAAGGTAGACATTCTCCTGATATTGGTCATACAGATGGTGATATTGTTCGTATGGCAGTTGTTGGAGAAATGTTTGAAGACTTACACGACCAACTTACATCGGGAACTTTAGAATTAACAAATAAAACTTTAACAAGTCCTGTACTTAATACAGGAGTTAGTGGTACTGCGGTCTTAGATGAAGATACATTGTCATCTAACAGTGCTACAAAACTAGCTACACAACAATCTATTAAAGCATATGTAGATAGCGGTGCTACTACAATGGCTAACAAAATATTAAAAGACTATGCAGAAACAGAAAATGCATTAGGTACAACATCAGGTACAACATTGTCGATTAATTTAGCTCTTGGTAATTGTGCTACTGTAACATTAGCACACAACATAGATGATATAGACTTTACAAATGTACCAACAGATTTTGCTACTCTTACTTTAGTAGTAACACAAGATGGTACAGGTAGTCGAACAATGGATATTGATGAAATAACTGTTAATGCAGATGCTCATCAAACAGCTAAGACTGCAGGTGGTGCAGGACTAACACTATCAACAGCAGCATCAGCTGTCGACATACTTACATTTTTGTTTGTAGATGAAACACCATATTTATTTAGTCAACTAGCTTTCGCATAATGGCTCCATTAGGTGCAGCTAGAGCATTAATTACTGCAGGTGGTGGAGATTTAGGTAAATTAGAATTAATTGAAACTAAAACAATAACAAGTGCAGTTTCAACTTTAGATTTTGATGATTTAGGAAGTTACGAGGTTCACTTATTTACCATTAATGATGGCTATAACACTAGCAATGGTAAAGGTATGGCAATAAGACTTTATGAAAGTGGAGTATTAGAAAGTGGTAGTGTTTATCAAATGGCTAACCAAGATTGTACACCAAGTTTTTTTGCAGAAGATAAAGGCACTACAAAGACTTCTTTTAGATTTGGTAATAATACTTCAACAAGTTATACACAAAGTAACATTAATGGATATTTATATTTTTATAATTTTTTAGACAGTTCAAAACATAGTCACGCAACAACACACTTTTCTGGTTGGAGTAATAGTAATGAAATTCAATCAACATTTGGTGCAAATGGTCTACCTCAAGCAAGTACTGTAAATAAATTTCAAGTTATGGCTTTTGATGTTGGTGCATTTACAGGCTCATTTTCTCTATATGGACTTGCAGAAAGTTAGAATATGGCTGGAAATTTAGAACTTATAAATAAAAAAACTTTTAGTTCAGTATCTACTGTAAATGTTGATAATGTTTTTTCAGCAAAGTATGATGTCTATAAAATTACATTAGATACAGGTGGGCAATATGGCTTGTTAAAATTTTTAGATAGCTCAGGAACTCTTACAACAGATGGGGCTTATGATACTGCAAGATTAAATTTAAAAACTAATACAACTTTTTCAGAAACTAGAATTGAAAATGAAAGTGCAGGAATGTATGCTTTTAGTGAAAGTTCTGGAAGTGGTGCAGGTGGTGGAAATGTTCTTTATGTTTTTAATCCATTTTCATCTAGTTCTTATACTTTTGTAACTGCACAAACAGTTGACATTAATAATACTGTTGCTTTTAGAATTGCAAAAACAATAGGTGCTTATAAAAATACACAAAGTCTTAGAGGGTTTAGCTTACAAGCATTAGCAAGTGTAAGTGGAACATTAGTAACTTATGGAGTTAAAGGATAAACAATGGCAGGTAGCTTAATAAAAATAGATGAAGAAATAGTTTCATCAGCAGTAGCAAGTGTATCTTTAACAGGTATTGATAGCACTTATGATGTGTACTTATTGATTATGAATAATGTTAGCCCTGCTAATGACAATAAAGATTTATATATGCAATATATTAAAGCTAGTGATAGTTCAACAGATAGCACTGCAAATTATGATTACGCAACAAAAGGTTTATTAACTAGTTTAAGTTTTCAAAATAATGCCAATACAAATCAAACTCAATTTACATTGCAGTATGCAAGAGGAAGTGCAACTAATGAACAAGATAATAATTTATTATATTTGTTTAATACTTATTCAAGTGCAGAATATAGTTTTTACACGCTTGAAGGTAGTGGTTTAAACTTTGCAGGTGGTCTTGGTTCAGAACAAGGTGGTGGAGCACATTCCGTTGCACAAAGTAATTCAGGGGTAAAATTTACTTGGGAAAGTGGAGGAAATTTTGCAAGTGGAACATTCACTTTATATGGTTTAAAAAAGTAATAGTAAAAGAAGTATGCTAACATAGGAGATATTATGGCAACAAAAGAAGAACTACAAACCCAAGCTGATGCTGAGATAGAGGCAGCAAAACCTTTATATGCACTGGTTAATAATGAGCGTAGAGAGTTTACTGATGCTGAGTATGCCCAAGCTAAAGTTGATTTAGGCAATAACAAATGGAATGAACAACAGTTTGGTTATATAGAAGCTAGACAAGAAGCGTATGGTTCTATTGGCGACCAACTTGATATGCAATATAAAGATTTGGTAGATGGTACAACTGTTTGGAAAGACCACATAGCTAAAGTTAAATCAGACAATCCAAAACCTGCATAAATAATCTGTTATAATCGTCCTTATGGAATTTATAATTGGATTTTTTCTAGGTTATTTTTTAAAAGAAATTAGTTCTTATCTTAAAAGATTAAGTAACTACGACCTAGATAGTAATGTAAATAAGGAATGGGACTGGCTGTCCCATGACGACTTACCATAATGTCTCATTCAGACAACTACACACAGAAAGAAATTATCGAAATGATATTTAAAAAGCTTGATGACATTGAGCAAAAGCTAGACACTAAATTAGATAAGGCAGAATTTTATAAAGTATTAACATTAGCAGTTGCTATAGGTGGAGTAGTCGCAGCAATCGTAATGTAATGCTGTTTAAACAAGCAGCAATAACCCTTGTATTGTTTATTCTTTTACCTTCTACTGTATTAGCAGAGGAAGTACCTGGCGAAGTAACAGTCAATGAAGACTTTAGTGATAGCACTTATCAATCAGGTTTAACTATTAGTGGTGGTAATCAAGCTGCCTATATTTACACTAATGAACAAGATAGATATGGAACTACAGGAGCTTCATTAGCAATAACAAGTGGTACTTATTTGTTTGAATTTGCAGAAGATGTATATGAAGTAGGTTTTATTGTAGGTGCAGTAAATAATGCTTGGTCTATTAAGTGGTATTACGCTGATGGAACAGATGAAACTGTAAATAAAAATGCACAAAACAATGGAAACTTAGCAACAATGTATGAAACTATTTACAAGTCATACACTGACTACAATGCTGTAGCAGAAAACACAGATAAATTTATTACAAAGTTTGAAATTATATTAACTGATATATCTGTATTAGACACACTGTACTGGCAGTATGTAGAGATACCCATTACAACTACTACATCTAGCACCACTACTACAACTACATCTACTACAACGACTACTACAACAACTGTACCTCCTAAGCCTGAACCGGAACCTGAACCTTACATACCACCACCGCCACCACCTACACCACAAGAGATTATTGTTGATGTAAAAGTAGAAGGTGTTGACAAGACTTATACACAAGCAGATGTCAATGATGGAACTATAGAGCGTGACCAGGAGCGTGTAAATAATGAAGCTGAGTTTGGTTGCTTTATGACTGATGCACAAATAGAGCGTGGTGATTGTGTAATCATAATAGAAGAGGTAGAAGTTTTTGAAGATGATATTATAGAAGAAGAGGTAATCAATGAAGAAATTAAAGAAGATGTGGAAGTCATCGTTCCTAAGAATGATGTTGATGTACTCGACCCACCTAAAGAGGAAGTTGTTGAAGATGCAATTGTGGAGTTTGAAGAACTCCCTATTGAGTTCGAGATTATTGAATTTGATTTGGAAGATATTGCACCCGAAATCGTGGTGGAAATACCAATACAAGATGAAGAACTAGAGGAGGTTATAGATGAAGAAATTAAAGAGGATGTCAAGGAAGTTTTGGATGAGCCGATACAGGAAGTTGTTAGTGAAGATACGCCAACCACTACACTACCGAGAGTGGAAGAGGAAGAACCCTTAGAGCTTACTAAAGTAGAAGAGATTGTAGTAGAAGAAGCTACTGTTGAAGAAGTTGTTGAAGTACTAGAACAAGTAAATGATATTGGTGTACAGAACCTAGACCAAGCTACAGAAGAAGTACAAGAGATAGTACAAGCTGTTGTTGAGGAAGCTATTGCAGATGTTGAAGAGCTTACTGAAGAACAGGTAGAAGTTGTCGCTGAAATATTACAAGTAGAAACAGAGGATGTAGCTATCATTGCTGAAGCAATTAAGGATGATGAAGTCATAGCTGAAGCTGTTGAAGAGTATGTAGCTAGAGCAGTAGAGAACACAGATGTAGAGAACTACACCCTTGCTGATGTTGTTACAGAGGTACAGTTCGAAAACTTTATAGAAAATCCTATACAAACTTTTATAGATATAGACATACAAGAAATAAATCTTTCGGAAATAGGTGACGACATGACACAAGACCAACGAGAAAAAGCACAAGAAGTTGTAGTGCCAGTTATTCTGACTAGAATAGTATCTATGGCGGCTTTTGTATTTAGGAGAGGCAATGTTTAAACAAGTAGGCAACTGGATAATTAAAGTAATTAAGGAAACACTTAACCTTAGTTGGACTTTAGTTGGTTTAGTTATTGCCACATTAACACTTACTGGTTCTGCACAACAAGTTACAGGACTTGCTACACTGATTACACTAGCTATATGGTTACTAACTATTAGCTTTAGACAAGGAGATTAACATGGATTGTTGTGGTGGCGGCTGTTGTGGCGGCAAATAAAGAAGGGTTCTGTACTCCCAAGCAGAATAAAAATGGAACTTGGGTAACTATATGTAACTGCAAGTATGGTAGTTATTCACATGAGGAGGATAAATGAAATTACAAGTAGTAAGAACACAGTTCGGTAAGGATGCAACGAATGGTTTGCTCTTTATAGATGGTAAGTTTGAGTGCTATACACTTGAAGACCAGTATCAAGCAGTCAAAGTAATGCACGAAACTTGCATACCCGAAGGCGAATACGATATAGAGTTTAGAAAAACAGGTGGTTTTCACACAAGATACTCTGCTAAATATGGCAACTCACACTATGGAATGTTACATCTACAAGATGTGCCAGGATTTTCTCTCATATTAATCCACTCCGGGAACACCGATGAGCATACCAGTGGGTGTCTCATTGTCGGGGAAACTCAGCAAGACTTAGACCTCGGTAAAGATGGGTTCGTTGGCCAAAGTGTAAAGGCCTACAAAGCTATGTATAGAAAAGTTGCTAACGAATTACTACAAGGTAAGAAGGTAAGCATTGAGTATACAACTATACAACAACTCTTAAAGAAGGACTTAGATGACGCTAGTTTAACAGATGTTATTGTAGCTAAGGATGTTATGGAGAAATTAAATGAGATTAATGGTGGTGTCATAGCATTAAACGCTAAGATTAAAGGTAGAGTAATAAGCTAATGTTTGAAAAATTTAAAAGAAAAAGAAAATCTGATGGGACATTCAAGAAGGATGTAGCGTGGACCCCTTGGAATGAAGCATGGAGTTACAAAATGAGCCAAGAATATAAAGATGTTCTTAGTAAAACTGTTTGGACTTTTGTTGAAGCATTCATATCTGCGTTAACTGTTGCACCATTAGTTGGTGTTGACGCTAATGCAGTACAACTCAGCGCCTTATCCGGTGGAGCTGCTGCACTTGTAGTAGTGAAAGAGTTTGCTAAAAAACAAATAGGACCAAAACCTACAAAAGCATCCAAGTAAATACATAGGTAATTCAATATCTGTTATATACTAAATGTAGTATATGAAAGGTGGAAACATGCCTAAGAAAAAAACATCTAAGAAAACAGCTATACCTGCAGAGAATGGTAATAACTTTTACAAAGCAGGGTGGCAACCTTCTATTGATATAGACCCTAACACAGGTAAGGGTGAACTTGTACATGTAGGTACAGACCCTAACTATGAGAATGACTTCGATAACATTCTAAAGAACTGGGGATTTGACCCAAAGATATACGAAATAGATGGCATCTTAAAAGTATCTTCCTGGAATGCACAGCTCAAAGGCGGTATCGTTGAAACCTTTCACGCATTTAAAGGAACTATACGCAGGAAATCAGCCACACATGACAAGCATTATGACGCATTGTTTAAACAAGCAGTAAAGAAGCCGGCATTAACTAAACGAAATCTATTCGGTGGTGATACAGCCATGTTATTTATGATGAGTGACTGGCAACTCGGCAAGGATGACTATGGAGTTGAGGCTACAATAGCTAGATATGATGTAGCATTGCAGGATGCAGTCAAGCTACTAAAGAACTATCGTAAGATGGGAATGAAGATTGACGAAGTATTTCTAGTAGGAATGGGTGACTTGACAGAAGGGTGTTCTAAGTTCTTTT
>Ga0208669_1000561_pt1 | contig 14624 bp, 28 predicted proteins | sample 21_taG_FD_184095 | JGI IMG/M metagenome (GOLD analysis project Ga0208669, IMG submission 184095) | Marine viral communities from the Subarctic Pacific Ocean - 21_ETSP_OMZ_AT15319 metaG (SPAdes) (version 2) | ecosystem: Environmental > Aquatic > Marine > Oceanic | place: Pacific Ocean | collected...
ACTTCACCAGTCTTTGAAGATTTCTTACCACTAGCGGTGCGCCACTTTTGCTTTGTCCATTTCTTTAAAGACTTCTGAGACTTCTTAAGTGCCACTACTTACCTACCTTTTTCATAGCCATTTTATGTGACTGTGTAAAGGTCTTACCTGCTTTCATTAACTTACGCATCTCAGTCATATGTTTAGATGTATGATGCACAGAATGTTTCTTTAGCGTATCTTTTTGACGCTGAGTAAGTTCTTTAGTAACTTTCTTACCTTTTTTATACATAGCTCTTTTCTTAGGTCTACCTACTTTAGAACCATATGTTCCTTTTCCCATTGGCATTATCTATATCCTCCGCCTTTTGCTTTATATTCTTTAGCCAACATCTGCGCTTTACGTGCAGACCACTGACCAGCTTTACCACCTTTGCTACCTGCTTTGATTTTATTAAATAGATTCTTCCGCATAGTAGGTTTAGTATAATTACCTGCTTTGTTTACTGTTGATTTCTTTTTACCTTTTTTGACGGCCATAGCTTCTCATCTGTGATAGTGCTTCTTTATATTGTAATTTATCTTTACGCTGCTTTAGATCGTAGCGTTGTTCTCTCTGTCCTTGTTTTTTAAACTGACTGTCTCTGCTGTTCCTTTTCACAAGGGCATCTTTGCTCTAAGTTTAGCCCACAGTTCAGGTTTCTTTCGTTTTATAATGACAGCAGCAACAACTGCTACAAATATTAGTCCTATTAGAAAGTCCATAGTATTATTCCTCGTGTTCAATTACAGTATAATGCTCTTGATCTATTTCAATAGGTGCTTTATCTGGCATTAAAAAGATACCGCCCCCTACGTTATGATTCACATCTACCCTATCTACCTTGGCTACTCCTACTCTATCAAGTAAAGTAGTGGCTGCTGCTAGTTTATTACTAGCCTGGACAACAGGACGAGTGGATTCCATAATCTCTACGAGCTTAAAAGCTGCTTTAGGAGCTGAAGTAGCTAATACTTCTTTAGTTAGCTCTAGTATTTCAGACTTTAAACTCTTTACAACGTGATGATGGGGGGAAGAATAGCCTGCTAACTTTGCAGCTTGCTTTGCATCCCCTTGAGTTTCTACAAGGTGCTTTAGAAAAGACTGTTGCTTCTCTGTTAGCTCTCGTTTTACTTCTCTTTTCTCTATTGTATTTAATACTGCCATTAGAATAGTATATAGTCTGTGGAGGATTTGTCAAGTTATTTACGATATTACTTGACAAGTGGAGATATGGACTATATACTAAAGTAATCCAGCCCCCTGGGTTCAACCTAGTATATACCTAGCTCTATAGAGACTATGAAGCCCGCAGATTAACCAGTATTCTATCTGGTTTATAATCTAAATTCCTACAAAATGTATGTATATCCTATATATATGGGTGGTACCCCTATGGTCTCCTGCCCCCCTATAGATCTCTGTAGACTATAGCACCTAGAAAGTAACCTTCGCAAGCTCAGATAGACTCTTTATCCTGCAGAACTCCAAAGGACTACAGAGATCTATGGAGGCTTGGAGAGCTAGGGGTACTTTTAAAGAGTTCTATCTGGTTTACGGAGCTATAAAGTCCTATGGAGTCTATAGTTACTACTCTATAACTCCACAGTCCCCACAGAACTCAATGCCAGATAGACACCTTATACCTTTCGTTAACCTATTGAGTTCATTGGTATTCCTTCTACTTCTCATCCTTATCAAAGGGAGCAATATTAGGGTTTGGCAAGAAGGTATTATAGGTTTCATTTAATTCAATTTAGCACCTCAATTTGTGTGCAATTTTGTGGGTAACTTTGAATAGCTAATCAGCGAGAATGGGATTCCTTTAAAATCCCAGATGAGCTTTAGCGCTCAATAGTTATCCATCAGATTGTGCATCAAAAATATAGAGTCCTTTTGAGCTTGCGAAAAAGAATTATAGACCTGAGGAGCTTTAGCGACGAAGAAATTTTTTTTAGGATTTTTGAATATTTTACTTGACTTGGCCCTGGTAATATGATTGGAAAAAATAATTAATTTATTTCTTGACTTTGCCCTGGGCAGCTGTTAGGAAAAAATAATTAAATTTATTTCTTGTACTGGGTCACAATAAAAGTTATACTTAAGACTAATTCAAAGGGAGAGTAAAAAATGAATCCATATAAAAATAATACAAATGAAGAAATGAGCGTTGAAGAAGAAAAAGCAATTACAGCATTAAATGAATTACTTATGCTTTCAATGTCAGGAAAAAATAAAGCTACTCAATTGGCAATTTGGGAACAAGTTGATATTTTAAGTGCTTATATTTTTAAATCTAATATTTAATCAAAGGGAGAGTAAAAAATGAAAATATCAATGTATCAAATTACAAAATTAACAGATGAACTTGAGTTGGCAATGATGGGCGGAGAAAATGAAACTATATTTTGTCTTGATCTAGATGATGAAACAATGAAAGTTAAAAAAGGACAATTAAATATTTACGCTTCAATTTATGATTGTGATAGATTCACTACTATGGAAAAAACAAAAGAACTTAGTATAATGAGAATTTATAAAAAATATAACAGAAATTGGATTTTAAAAAAAGAAAATATTGAAGTTAATGATGGGATTGTATTTCAACAATCTTTTGTTAAATAAGTTTCTCCCAAGAGGGGGTGAGATTCCCCCTCAATTTTTAATCAAAAGGATAATAATAATGAAAAGATATATTAAGAGTTATACATCAAGATCTAGAAAAGTAGCTTGGAGCAATGCCAAGAAATATAACATAACAATAAGCACACACATCTATCAAGGTTCAATGGGTGGCGTTGATTATTTTATAGATAGACTTACAAAGAAAGAAACAGCAATTACAAACAATACATTCAATAACAGTTGGAGCTTATAAAATGGATTATGATTTTAATGAACTACTAAAAACTACAATTTTAGAAATTAATAATAGCAATCGTATGCTTGCTAAAGAAGCCGAGCACCAGAAAGAACTGGAAGAGATGCAACACCAAGCAAGCCAAGATGCAGAAACAGAGGAGCTTAATTTCAATGACTATTAAATTTACATTGAAGGATTCACCGTTTCATTTTTTGCTCAATATGTTTTATAAATATGTTGATCGTTTAGGCTATGATCAAGCCATAACTTTTATGGGTGCAGTTTATCCAGAATGGCAAGATCATTGGGAAGATATAATGTTAGCCTATGATTATGAATTTAATAACTTAAAGAGGGGAGTAGAATGAAACCAAATCAAGATAGCCAAATGCATTGCCCACCAGAATGGGAAGAAGATAGATTCTTTGAAGTCACTGTAACATTAACAACACTAGTTAATTGTGAAGATGAAGACACCGCAAGGCAAGAAGTAGAAAGAGATTTATTTGCGGGTGATATTGAAGATTGGCAAGTGGAAGAAGTTTGGGCTACAAACGTATGATTAAAATATCAAATACAAAAAAAATGGGATCGGTTTTTTCTTGGTCTACTCAGGCGGGGCATCCTTCGGAAGGTGGAAGTTGTCCCGCTTCTTTTGATAACTCTGGAGATTATGTAGATGCTTGTAAGGGTTGCTATGCCAGAGAAGGAAACTACAGATTTCCTAACGTAAAAAATACTCGCTTGCATAATATGGAAGATTGGAAACGTAAAGACTTTGTAAAAGATATGATTGAATATATTGATTTGAATTGTAGGTATTTCAGGTGGTTTGATTCTGGAGATATGTATCATTTAAAATTAGCTGAAAAAATATATCAGATATGTAAATCGACTCCGCATTGTAAACATTGGATTCCGACCAGACAATATAAATTCCAAAAGTTTAATAATGTGATTGAACGATTGAACGCACTACCAAATGTAGTTGTTAGATTTTCAAGTGATTCTGTAGTGGGTCACACAGTAAAAGGTAAAACCACAAGCACTATTGCGCCAAACTTTTATATACGAGCACTGCCAAAATCATTTACTAAATGTAATTCTCAGGATCAACAAGGGCAATGTAAATCTTGCAGGCATTGTTGGGATAAAAAAATTAGCGTAGTTGTTTATCCAAGCCACGGACAAAGAATTAAAACAGTATTAAAAACTAAGGAACTAACGCAATGAAAAAACCAAAGCAAAACAAAGTATTATTATACAATGATAAATCAAATTCTTGGGTGTGGGGAAATGTTGAGAGCTTACTAAGTATCCAATTTACTGCTAACTTTTTAGACTCTAACGGTCTTAAATATTTTGGTTATTATTTTTATAGTGATCACAATATAACGTGGAAAAACTCAGAAGAGTAAAACAGGATTGAACGCACGTTTTAAAATAGAGTTGAACGCGGTCACATATTTTGTTAAAATTATAGATACTAAATAAATAATCAATCGGGGGATTGAACTATGACAAAACCAATAAATGTATTCTCAATGTTTGATGGTATGAGCTGTGGACAATTGGCACTACAGAAAGCAGGCATACCAGTAGGAACTTATCACGCTAGTGAGATTGATAAATGGGCTATTCAAATTACTAAAAAAAACTTTCCGTTTACTTTTGATATGGGTGATGTAACTAAACTTGAAGATTGGAGATTAAAACTTATTAGAGATGAGGTAGGAATTGATTTAGTAATAGGTGGCTCACCTTGTCAGGGATTTAGTTTTGCAGGCAATCAATTAAACTTTGATGATCCAAGAAGTAAATTGTTTTTTGATTTCGTTAGAGTCTTAAAGATTCTCAAGCCAAAATATTTCTTACTTGAAAATGTAAGAATGAAAAAAGAAAGTCAGGATATTATAAGCGAGTATATGGGTGTTGAACCAGTAGCAATTAATTCTAATCTAGTGAGCGCACAAAATCGCCATAGATTATATTGGACTAATATTCCTTTTAGTATTCCTCACGATAAAGGAATTGTACTTGCTGATATTCTAGAGGACGGAGTAACAGACAGAGAGAAATCACATTGCCTTGATGCTAATTACTTTAAGGGTGGTAATCTTAAAAGTTACTTTGAGAAACACAGAAGACAATTAGTATTCAATAATAAAGGCGGTGCTATTCGTGGTCGTTACAATGATGATGGAATTATTCAACAACAATTAGAACTTAGATCTGATGATAAAACAAATTCATTAACCACAGTACAAAAAGATAATGTAGTTGTTAGCGGGTGTATCCAAGTAGGCGAAGCAGATATTAAAGGACACGATATACTAAAAAGAGTCTATAGTCCTAAAGGAAAGTCACCTACTGTTACTGCTCACGCAGGTAAAGGTACAGTACCTAAAATTATTAATAAGTGTATCCAAGTAGGTGAAGCAGATTTAAAAGGACACGATATACTAAAAAGAGTTTATAGTCCTGAAGGTAAAGCACCTACGCTTACAACAATGGGCGGAGGCCATAGAGAACCTAAAGTAATTGTTGATGAATTAACTTGGAGAAAACTAACACCGTTGGAATGTGAAAGATTACAGACTGTTCCTGATGGATACACAGAAGGAGTATCTAATACTCAAAGATATAAAATGTTAGGCAATGGGTGGACAGTAGATGTGATCGCTCATATTTTTGAGGGAATCAAAAAAGAAGAAGAACCACAAGCAATAGATGATTACTATATGGCTTTACAGGATTGAGAATAGAGTTTACCAAAAGGATATGGAAGACACAATGCACTTCCTGTTCGTTGACATTGTTGAGGTAAACATACTAGCAGTTGGTAGTCTGCTATATAGTCGGATACATTGGTAATTCAAGTTAAGGTTATACAATCAAAACTACCCCTAATTATTAACTAAGGAGAAGGAGCTATGCAACAACACGTTTTAGAATATAGCAAAGAAGAAGTTAGAGAAGCAGTAGATATTGCAATAGGTGATGATGGTCACAAGAGCAATGAAGTTATAGAGATACTCGAACATTTTAAAAATGAAGAACAACAACTGAGAGGTGTAAAATGAAACTTAAAAAACTATTAGAAATAAATGCAATGTGTGAAGAAGAAAAGTTACCTTGGGATGTGCAAGAATCTTTTGATTATGATTCAAATAATCTTGGGCTTACAGATATACTTGAAATGGATATTGTACATTTTGTTAGAGCATTTAAATTGTTAAATAAAAAAGTAGTTTCTTCTAAGCGAACAACAGCTACGGAAAAATTTCTTTCCATCCCACCATTTAATAATAGACCAAGCAAAGTAGCGTTGAATTTAATTGCAGGTAAATTACACATAGCTGTTAATGAACTAGAGGAGTACATAAATAATGACTGAACGTAAATTACCTTTTGAATGTAGAGTGTTAGATAAAGAACCTGTTGAAATAGCTAATAGATTTACTGGCGAAAAAGTTACTATACCGCCTGATGCTGTTGCAGTTTACGATGGTATTATGGGTACTGAACTTTTTAAAGATTACGATATGATGCGCAAAGGTTTAGATTGGTTTATTACAAATGAGCCTGATGCTTATATGATATTACTGGATTGAACGGAGGCCTCAATGAATGAACTAATAACTTTTATTATCTGGTTGATTATTTACTTGGAGATATTTGGATGAATGAAATAGAAAAGATAGATTATGTTTCAGATACAATTAAAGAAACTCTAGAGGCTATGGAGGATGACATAGGGAACTTGCCTCAATGGGAATTAGAAAACTCTTTAGAGTTACTTAAAGATTTAAGAGAGCCTTATTTCAAGGCTATAAAAAATAAAATAAACTCAGGACAATTTTAATATAGGATTGAACGCACTATGGAAATTAAATTAGATGGTTATGAACTTGAAGAAGCAGTTTTAGAATTTATTAAAAACAAATACGGAGTAACTGTAGAGCTGTCAGAACACGATCCTTGTATGATACTAGAATCTAGTGAAAGGATTTGGGCCTATCAAAAGCATAAAAACGGTCGTATAAAAAAACATCCAGAACACGGATATGATTTAGTAGACTACGATAAATCTACTTGGAAAAAAACTTTTACCACAATAGGCGAATGTGATGAGCTTTCGTTTTATGTTAAGGAAATAAATAACAATGAATAAACTAAATAAACTTTATCAAATCGAATCTGCTTTAACTACTTGCAGTCTAGGTATACCTATGGGATTAAGAAAAGAATCTCAATTAGGTAAAGCTCTTAGTAATGTAGAAGAACTTATTGAACTAGAGATCCAGGAGCAAGTTGAATCTGGTAATGCTGCAGGCATTGCTTTAAGTTACACAGAAGAGTACCAACAAATGAACAACGACATTAAACTAAAAGGAAAATCAAAATGAAAAAAGCTAGAACTAAAAGATATGTAATGACAGTTAATAAAGGTGAGACTATAGAAGAATATAGATTGGCCGTGTTAAGAGATACTATTAAGTTTATTAATAAACATATAGACCACAAATTATATATTAAATGTCACGGAAGATTTGGTAAGAACAATCCTCACTTAGCTAAGTATACTAATCAACACGGTAATATTAACTGGAGAGATTGTAAGTTAGAAGACGCACAAAGAATAGATGTGTACCTTCACGAAAGATAAACCTGTGTAAAGAAGTGTTAAGATTTGTTAAGAGACATTGACAATTTCTTAATGCTTCTTTAAACTCTATAGAGCTAAGAAGGAACTTAATATATGAACGATAAGAAAGTAAAAGCCTTAAGAAGAAAAATAAAACCGCTTCAAGTAGAATGGTTAAAGACATTGTTGAACGAAGAAGAGGCAGCACAGGTCTCTATAGATAACATAGATGAGTTAGCTCCTACACAGGATTACTATATGGCTAATCGTACTATGTACCTTTCCTTTATGACTCCTAAATGGATAATGAAATATCTTAAAAAGTATCCTGAGATAAATTCTTTTGCAGAACTAAGTATCCATTATGAAGATTGGAGAACTAAGAATAGAGGAACTTTAAATTGGATACAATAATAGGAGTCACTAATGTTTAAAACAATAACAACAGGTTTAGTAATTGCACTAATGATTAATCTTGTTAGTCTTAATATGTATAATCTATATATCCAACAAGAGTTTGAGGGCCAAGTTACTACTACTAATTATCTTAATAATAAAATCACTGAAGTTAAAAGTAATTTATTAGAAATGCGAGCAGATTCAATTAGCTCTGTGTCTCGTTCAGAGTTTGATAATACTATCGAAGATAGCAAAAGATTTATAGAGTATGAAGTAAGTATGTCTAAAAAATCTATTCAAGAATTTATTGATAGTCTTAATAAAGATATGGATCGCTTGAATACGATAAGTAACCTTAGCCAAAAGAACGATGAATATTTCCAGGAACAGCTTGAATTAATTCTTTATGAACTAAAAAACTTACAGACTCCAAAGGTAATAGATACCCCTGTAATTGAACCAGAAACTATAGAGCCTGCAGTAGTTGAAAAAAAAGAAGAAGTAGTTGAGCCTGTTGTTGTTGAAGAGTGTTCATATGCTTTACAGAAAGGCAGACAAAATAGCACTAAAGGAATTCAACGTACAGTAGATAACCTTAGAAAAAAAGGTAACTATAATTTATCTGTATTGTTTAATATTAACACACAAGGTATAGCAGAAGACCTATCAGTACAGTCAAATGCTGCACCTTCAAAGTTAGAAAAAGCTGTACAAAAGTATGTTTCTAGGTTAAACTTTATACCTAAAGATACAGTTGTTACTGACTGTGAAATGAGTTTTAATTTGAATGTAACATAAACGAGGAAAATAAAGATGGCAGAAGAAAATACATTTAACGCGGGAAGTGGAGTCGGTGAAGTTACAGGTCGTGCTTACTATGCAAATGTAACTACACCTAATACAACGTTCGATGACAAGTGGGAAGTTAGTCTAGTATTAGATGACGAAACTTTAACTGAGTTTGAAAACAGAGGACATCCTATAAAAGAAAAAGACTTTGGTAGGTTTGTTCACTTCAAAAGAAATGTAGATAAGAAAGGTGGTGGTCAAAACACTAGACCTATTCTTGTTAATGAAGAGCGTAAACGTGTTGATACTTTACCTAAGATCGGTAACGGTTCTTTAGTAAAAGTACAGTACGGTGAGTACGCTTGGAACTATCAAGGTAAAGCAGGTAAAGGTAGAGACTTACGAGCTATCCAACTACTAGACTTAGTAGAATACAATGAGCCTGATGGTGCAGGTATGTATGATGAAGGAGAGTTTTAGTATGGCCGATGAACAGAAACCTTTTATTACTATTGATGATGTGCAGATTTCGGTAGAAGATTTACCAGAAGAAGCACAAGGTATCTTTGGTAGGATACAAAGACTTAATCAAAAGAAAGCAACGTTAGCTCTTGATATGGAAGAGATAGATGCTAGTCTTAATTTCTTTTCAAGCAGAATCATAGCTATTGTTAATGCTGATGCTAAACCAAAAGAGGAGGAAGCAGAAGCAGTTAAGTCTAATAACTAAGCGTGTTACAAAGCTAGGCATTTCTTAACATAATGTACGAATTATGAAGATAGATTAAGAGGTGTCTAGCTTTTTTATTAACTAAAATATTTGGGGAATAACATTGAATACAGAAAGTACTTTTATTAAACACATACCTTGTGATGCCTGTGGCAGTAAAGATAACAATAGTTTATATAGTGATGGGCATACTTATTGTTTTGGTTGTGAAACTAGAACATCACCAGAAAAAATTGGCATTATAGATAATAAATCCTCAGTAAGTTTTTTACCTACAGATAAAAATAGTTTTTTATATTCTTATAAAGGATCATACAATGCTCTTGAAGACAGGAAGATTAGTCTTAAAACTGCTAAAACTTTTGGGGTTTTATCTAGCCCCAATAAGCACGTGTATCCTTATTATAATAATAACGAGATTGCAGCTACTAAAACTAGAGAGATAGATACTAAAAAGTTTTATTCTAACGGTAACTTTGAAGGCACAGGATTATTTGGTGAGCAGTTGTATAGAAATACAGGCGGTAAATACTTAACTATTACTGAAGGTGAGTGCGATGCTATGGCAGTCCATCAAATGTTTGGAGGTAAGTGGGCCGTTGTTTCTGTTAGAGGAGCTTCATCTGCAATCAAAGATATAAGAGACAGCATAGAGTTTGTAGAAGCTTATGAAAACGTAGTGCTTGCATTTGATAATGATAAGGCAGGACAAGATGCGGCCAAGAAGATAGCCCGCATATTAAAGCCTAACAAAACTAAGATACTTTCTTTTCCTACAGGCTTTAAAGATGCTAATGATATGCTTAAACAAGGGAAGTTTGAAGAGTTTACAAAAGCCTGGTGGGAAGCTAAAACATATACACCATCAGGTATCCTAGAACTATCTAGTAAAAAAACAGATTGGTTACAACGAGAAGATAAAGAAAGTGTACCTTATCCGTGGTCAGGTTTAAATGATAAACTTTACGGTATGCGCAAAGGAGAGTTAGTTACTCTTACTGGAGGTACTGGTTTAGGTAAGTCTAGTGTGACTAGAGAACTAGAACATTGGCTTATCAAAAACACTACAGATAATGTAGGCATTGTAGCTCTAGAAGAGAACTGGCTTAGAACTGCTGACGGAATAGTATCTATCGAAGCTAACGATAGAATCTATTTAGCTGAGAAAAGAAACAACTATAGTAGTGAACAATTAGAAACTTTATTTGACAATGTAATTGAAGATGGTAGAGTGTTTATCCACGCGCACTTAGGTGCAACTAATATTGATGAGATCTTTTCTAAACTTAGATACATTATAGTAGGCTGTGAATGTGAATGGGTAGTAGTTGATCACTTACATATGCTTGTAAATGTAATGACAGAAGGCGATGAAAGAAGAGGTATTGATAGTTTAATGAATCGTCTTAGATCTTTAGTAGAAGAGACAGGTGTAGGTATGATACTGGTATCTCATCTTAGAAGAGCAGCAGGTGAGAAAGGACACGAGCAAGGTATTGAAGTATCTTTATCTCACTTAAAAGGATCACAAGGAATATCACAACTATCAGATTGTGTAATAGCCTTAGAAAGAAATCAACAGGCAGATGATCCAGAAGAAGCTAACACAACAAGAGTACGAGTTTTAAAATCTAGATACACAGGGGATACTGGATTAGCTTGTAGCTTAAAATATAATATAAATACAGGAAGACTTTATGAAACAGACCTTGATCTCTCTCCCCAATCAAATAGCTCATCACCGTTTTAAGAAAGTAATATTTGATGTAGAAACAGATGGATTAGAAGGGAACACAATACACTGTATAGTAACCAAAGTAATTGGGGGTGAGACACAACTGTTTCCCCCTGATAACTTACAGGCAGCAGTAGATATATTAACCAGTGCTGATGTGTTAATAGGCCACAACATTATAGGCTTTGATATCCCTGTTATTAAAAAACATTTCGATGTTACCTTGACTAACCATATTGAAGACACCTTAGTAGTATCCCGCTTAGTTAATCCTGTCCTTACAGGAGGACACAGTTTAGATAATTGGGGTTACTTGCTCTATCCTAACGATGCAGAAAAAAGAAAAGCAAAACAACCTGATAGTTGGGATGAGTATACAGAAGAAATGGGTAAGTATTGTATACAGGATGTAGAATTAAACGCAGATATTTATTATGCTTTACTCAAACAAGTAGAAGAGTTTAGTCAAGAGTCTATTGATCTTGAACATTCAGTAGCTAAGATAATTAAAGAGCAAGAAGTTAAAGGCTTTATGCTTGATGAAAAGAAAGCTACCTTATTGTCTGCTAAGTTACAGTCTAAGATGGCTACTTTAGAAAAAGAAGTACACGAAACTTTTAAACCTAAATGGGTAGACGATAGATTAATAACTCCTAAGTTTAATAAAGATGGTTCGTTATCTAAAGTACCTAAGTTAACTGATGAAGAACTTATTAAAGTTAAAGCTACTGACTACAAACCTTTTATGCGGCAGAAGTGGGTAGAGTTTAACCTTGCTAGTAGAAAACAAATTGGTGAATACCTTATAGACTTTGGATGGAAACCAAAAAAGTTTACACCTACTGGTCAGCCTATTGTAGATGAAACTACTTTAGAAAAAGTTAAAGGCATACCAGAGGCTACACTTATAGCTGAGTTTATGATGCTACAAAAACGAGTAGCACAAGTTAGCTCTTGGTTAGAGTTAGCTAAAGAAGGAAGAGTACACGGCTTTGTTATACCTAACGGAGCTATCACAGGAAGAATGACGCATCGAAACCCTAACGTAGCTCAGACACCAAGCTCTCATAAACCTTACGGAAAAGAATGTAGAGAATGTTGGACAGTACCTGCAGGATATAAGTTAGTTGGTATAGATGCTTCAGGTCTTGAACTTAGAGTATTAGCACACTATATGAAAAATAAGGATTACATAAATGAAATTATCTCAGGAGATATTCACAGCACAAATCAATCACTTGCTGGCCTTGAACAGAGAAGCCAGGCTAAAACTTTTATCTATGCCCTCATATACGGAGCAGGAGATTCTAAAATTGGAAGCGTGGTTGGTGGAAATTCAAAAGTCGGTGCATCACTTAGAAATCGTTTCCTCAACAATCTCCCATCACTTAGAAATCTTACAACTAGCGTTGAGCGAGCAGCAAGTACACGTAAGTACCTTAAAGCATTAGATGGTAGACATATACATATAAGAAAAGTTTACTCATCTTTAAATACTTTATTGCAAGGAGGCGGTGCAGTTATTATGAAGACTGCTTTAGTACTATTAGATAATAGAATTAAACAACTAAATCTCGATGCTAGTTTTGTAGGTAACATTCACGATGAATGGCAGATAGAAGTTAGAGAAGATCAGGCTGAACAAGTAGGACAGCTAGGAGTACAGGCTCTTAAAGATACTACAGAAGTATTAAAACTTAATTGCCCTTTAGATGGAGAGTATCAAATAGGAGATAACTGGAGTGAAACACACTAAACAGCTATATCTTTTTGAAGAAGAAGATTCTTATGAAGAAGCAGAAGGACATACTTGTATTAAATGTAATACTTATAAAGAGACTTCAGAGTTTCCTTTTAGAGAAACTATAGGTACATCACGAAGATCTATATGTAGAGATTGTACTTCTATTCATACTAAGATAGTAAAAGAATTAAAACAACAGTATCCTAAACCTCTTGATCCTAACTATACGTGTCCTTGTTGTGATAAGATGGAAAAAGAACTAAAAGAATACGGTAGATGGCAAGACAAATCTGTTTGGGTATTAGATCACGATCATTCAACTAATACTTTTAGAGGATGGATATGTAATAATTGCAACAATGCACTAGGAAGATTCGAGGATAACACCGATACTTTAGATAGAGTTATAAAGTATTTAAATAAACACAAGGAAAACTTATGAAGAAATTAGATACAGTAGTAGAAGACATCTATAAAGAAGTATCTAAAATTAGTGAAGGTAAAACTTTAAAGGTTACTGAAAAACAATTAGATGAATTTGCAGCAGGTATGAAGTCAGCTATGAAACATTGGCTTACTCCAAGAGAAGTAAAGAAACCCTATTTACGTATGTCTAATATAGGCAGACCTGAAAGACAACTTTGGTATGATATGAAGTTAGATCCTAAAGAAAATATTATAGATGCCTCTACTCAAATTAAATTTTTATATGGACATTTACTAGAAGAAGTTGTTTTGTTTTTAGTTAATTTATCAGGCCATAAAATAACAGATCAACAAAAAGAAGTTAAGATAAAAGGAATCAAAGGGCATATGGATTGTAAGATAGATGGAGAAGTTGTAGATATTAAGTCAGCTTCTAACTTTGCCTTTAGAAAATTTAAAGATGGTACACTACCTAACAAAGATTCTTTTGGTTATCTTGCACAGCTTGCAGGCTATGAAGAAGCAGAACAATCTACAGGTGGAGGATTCTTAGCTATTAATAAAGAGTCAGGAGAGTTGAGTTTATTTAAACCTCAAAGTCTAGATAAACCTAATATTAAACAAAAGATTGATACACTTAATAAACAATTAAAAAAGAAAACACCGCCTGCTCGATGTCACGCACCTGTACCTAACGGCTCTTACGGTAATATGCAACTACCTACAGAATGTAAATGGTGTCCACATAAATTTGTATGTCATAAAGATGCTAACGAAGGTAAAGGATTAAGAACATTTAAATACTCAACAGGTTTAACTTACCTAACTAAAGTTGTACGCTTACCTAAAGTAGAAGAAGTAAATGCCTAGAAGATTTCCACGAAAGATAAGACCAAGAGAAAAGAACGTACCGAAAGGATACGATAGTAAGTGGGAGTATACACTACATCAAACTTTACTTAAGTCTTGGAATCATCATACAGATAAAGTACCTTACGTTGTAGAACATAAGTATGAGCCTGACTTTGTAAAAGATAGAATACTTATCGAAGCTAAAGGTAGATTCTGGGATCACGCAGAATATAGTAAGTACATCTGGATCAGAAAGTCTTTACCTGATACAATGGAACTTATATTTTTATTTCAAAAACCTTATGCCCCTATGCCAGGAGCTAAGAAAAGAAAAGATGGTACTAAAAGAACTCACGCTGAATGGGCAGAAGCTAATGAGTTTAAATGGTACTCCGAAGAAACTTTACCAGAGGAGTTTA
>Ga0208669_1000562_pt1 | contig 14611 bp, 8 predicted proteins | sample 21_taG_FD_184095 | JGI IMG/M metagenome (GOLD analysis project Ga0208669, IMG submission 184095) | Marine viral communities from the Subarctic Pacific Ocean - 21_ETSP_OMZ_AT15319 metaG (SPAdes) (version 2) | ecosystem: Environmental > Aquatic > Marine > Oceanic | place: Pacific Ocean | collected...
TGCGTATGCTCAGTAAACTGGAAACAAAACTTGATAAGCTTTTTGAAGTTAAAACTAACTAGGAATTAATATGGCGCGTAAAAGATATAAGACTAAAAGAATGGACTATCGTGAAGGTGGTCGAGTTTCTTTAAAACACGGTGGCAAACCAAATCGTAGAGACTACGGTAGTAGAGATGCGTTTCAAACAGCTTTAGAACAATGGCAAAATAATCCTGCTCATACTGCAACTGCAACTAATGCTCAAGGTAATACAGCAGAAGATCAAGCTACTAAAGAAAGAACAGCTACTGAAAGAGTACAACGAATAGAACGCACTGGTCCTGTCGTAGAAGACATTACTTTAGGAGATATAGGCACAGGAGAGGATGCAGGTATAGCTAGAATTGATCCTGCTGAAGTTGTAACTATAGGAAGTGAAGGAGCAGCAGATAGAGTAAAGATAAGCGGAGATAGAACTCTCACAATGGATGCTACTAGTGACGCGTATAAAATGGGTGCGCCTACAGTACAGCCTACAGCTACTAAAGCAACTGGTCCTCAAAAAAACGAAACAGTTTCTAGTGCTACTGCAGCTCAAGCAGATGCACCTACATCTTTTGATTCTGCTACAATGACAGCAGCTCAAGCAGGACCTATGACCTCAACTACAGGAGCTGTTGGTGAACTGTCTCCACAAGCTCTTGCTCAAGTAGAAGAGATACGAACTTTATCAGGAGATAACGTAGCTGCACAAATAAGCGCACAAGCTATAGAAGCTTCTAAAGCTGAAAATGTAGAAGCTGTTATATCTGCAGGAGCTTTTGTTCCTGAAGTTATAGGAGTTGCTGCACAACTTTCACCTACAGTAGCTGCTGAAAAACAAACAAGAACAGCTATAACTGGCACAGCTCCTACTGCTGTTGAAGCTCAAATAATAAACAGTATAGGTTTTGAAGCTGCACAAAGACAGGCAGTAACTGGCACAGCAGCTAAAGGTGATGCAGCTAGTATGCTTGCTCAAACAGCTGCTATTCCTTCTGACATAGCTGCTACTATCGTAGAAGATCCTGCAAGTGTAGAAGCTGCTATAGCTAATGAAGATGTAGAAGTACAAGCAGCTATTGCAGCTTTACCTACAGAAGCTTTAGTTAGTTCTCAAATGGAATCGTTAGTGGGAGGACTTCAAGACGGTCAGATTCCTGTGTGGGCTAAACCTGCTGTAGATACTATAGAGCAGAACTTAGCGCAGAGAGGTTTAGGAGTTTCTACAGTAGGTAGAGATGCCTTGTTTAATGCTATTATACAAAGTGCTTTACCAATGGCACAAAGCAACGCACAAGCTTTACAAGCTAGAGCAGCTCAAAATCTCAGTAACGAACAACAAGCTAATATATTAGAAGCTCAACAAGAGCAACAGTTAAGAATGCAAAACTTATCTAATCGTCAAGAAGCAGGTAGTCAAACTGCACAGCTTGCACAGCAGTTAAAAATGCAACAAGGACAATTTAGACAAGAAGCTACTTTAACTACAGCTCAACAACAACAGCAAACTAAATTACAAAATTTACAAAACTTACAGCAAGCTACTAATACTAACGCTGCTAATCAGCAAGCTGTAAATCTACAAGAACTAGGTATAGAAGCACAGTTAGAGTTAGCTGAATTGCAGATTATGGATTCTACTAACAGAGAAAACATGAGTGCAACTCAACAAGCTAGGTTAACTCAATACAACACTGCTGCTGATTTCATGGCTAAGAATGCTGCCTTTACACAAGAAATGCGTAGAGCTAATCTTACCACAGAGCAACAGATACAACTTGCAAATTTAAGTGCGCAAAATCAAGCAAGCTCAGAAAATCTTAATGCAGCACAAGCGACAGAGTTAGCTAATTTAAATGCTAGAATGCAAACTAATTTAAAAAGTTCTGAGTTAGCACAGCAAATGAACTTAGCGCAGCTTAACGTAGATCAGCAAAGAGCTATAGAAAATGCAACAATGGTTTCTAAAATGGACCTAAGTAAATTTACTACAGCACAACAAGTAGAGTTAGCTAATAGTCAGTTAATGTCAACATCTAATATTGCAAACATGAACGCTGAACAACAAAGTATTATGCAACAAGCAACAGCTCTTGCTTCTTTAGATTTAGCTACAGTAGATCAAAGAACTAAAATAGCAAGTCAAAATGCACAAGCTTTTTTACAGATGGACATGACTAATTTAACTAATGAGCAACAAGCTTTAGTTCTTAAAGATCAACTTACACAGCAAAGATTATTAAGTGATCAAGCTGCACAAAATGCAGCAGCACAATTTAATGCTACATCTGAAAATCAAACTAATCAGTTTCTTACAAATCTAGGTGCGCAGATAAACCAACAAAACATAGCTAGTCAAAACGCTATGCGACAGTTTAATGCTGCTAATGAAAACGCTGCAGAAGCTAGAAGAGTAGGTAGAGAAACAGATATATCTAAATTTAATGCACAGTTAGCTACTTCAGTTAGTGAGTCTAAAGCACAAAAACAATTTTTAAGAGATCAGTTTAATGCACAGAATGCTACAGCAATAGAACAAGCTAATGTTGAGTATATGCGTAAAGCAAACACATCAGACACAGCAGCTAAAAATGCTGCTATAACTTTGAATGCTCAGAATGCTATGACTCTTTCATCACAGCAGCTTGCTTTCTTAGCGCAAGAGTTAAGAGATGAGGCACAGTTTGATGCTACATTTGCAAATAACGAAAGAGAACGTTTAGCTCAAGTATATGCAGCAGCTTTAGGTTCTACAACTTACAACAACAATACTGGGCAGTGGTCAGATATATTAACTGCTTTTGGCAATATATTAGAATAATAACGGAGTTATAAAACATGGGATTTCTAAGAAAAATAGGTAGAAAAATCGGCAAAGGTATTAAGAAAATTGGTCGAGGTATTAAGAAAGGTTTAAAAGGTATTGTCAAAGGAGTAGGTAAACTAGGTATACTAGGTACTATTGCTATGATGTTTGTTATGCCTTATGTTCCTGTCTTGTGGACTAATCTAGGTACGTTTGCTTCAGGCATGACAGCCTCTTCAAGTGTGTTTGCAAGAGCTGCAGGATATGCAATGAAAGGTATATATCATGCAGGTAAAGTAGGTGGTAAAATCTACTCAACTGTAAGTAACGCTATTACAGGTACACTTAGTAGAATTCCCGGAGTTAGTACTATATCAGAAGCTGTTGGTAAAACTTTTAATAACGCAATGGATTGGACTAGACAAAAACTAGGCATTGCAGATCCTACTGCTTTCTACTCTGAAGCTAGTTTAGATTTTAAAGAGTTTCAAAACGTAGCAGGAAAGAACGCTAGTTTAAAAGATTTTGAAGCGTTTAAAAAAACAGAAGGTTATGCTAGATTTAAAAGTATAAATGAACAAGGATCAGAAATATATAATTACATGCAAAGTGAAAACATTGATGTAACTGGAAGTACAGATACTCTAAGAAAAAATGAAACTCTTGATGATTTTTTAGACAGAAACAATATGACTCAAGATCAGTTTGCAGACTTAAATCCTGAAGTTAAAACAGCAGGAACAGATCTTAGTTCTTCAGGAATGAGAGTACAAAATTTTGAAGTTACTCCTCGTGCTGAATATAATGTTGTAGCTACTGAACAAGATATTATAAGAGATGTTAGAAAAATTAGATTAGATGGTAGAACAGCAGGATTAGAACTTGATGAATCTACAAATATGTATAAAATAAAAAGTCAAGCAGATAGTTTAATTGAACAAGGTCTAACTCCTGATGAAGCTTATTTAAGATTAAATGACCAATACCAAGAACAATTTCAAGGTTTAGGTTATCAGAACGAAGGCTTTAAAGGATACGCTCGTAGTCCTGTTGACGGTTCTTATTACAAACAAGATCAAGATTTATTAAATCAAGGTATGCAAGGTTTAGATGCTGTTAGTGATATGACTATAGTTACTCCTGAATCAGATCCTAACTTTTTTCAAAGAATAGCTAGTAAAGTAGTGGGTGAAGATAGCATAGATAATATGGCAGTTAAAAGTGTACAGAATGAAATGACAAATCAAATAGGAAAAATTTTAAATCCAATGGAGCAAATTGTAACTCCGGGATGGTCTGGAGGTTACAGTGGTTATAATAAACAACAAGTAACTTCTAATAATCCATTAGATACTGGATTCGGTGGTATGGTTTCTTCTCCTACTATAGGAGTAGGACAAGCGCAGATGAATACTTGGAATGCTCAAGAAAACTTAGGATATGGAGGCACGACTCCTTCTTATCAAAGTTCTGGCTACTTCGGTAATTACTAAAGGAAAATAAAAATGCAACAAATTTCAAAAGAAGAAATGGTTGAATCAGGAGCTTTAGCTTCAGGATCAATTCCCGGACAGGCTTTAACAGGCGCACCTAATGCAAATAATTCTTGGGAAACTCCTCCTGAAATAGTAGACCTTGACGAAGGCATAGCTTTTGTTTTTATGAAGCTTACTGAACCTGAAGCCTTGCCAAGTGTTTTAAAATTATTAGATAGTAAAGTACCTATTTCAGTTATAGCAAGTACTATTTTAACTCAAGGATTTAAAGAAGGTAAATGGCTACCACAATTAATGACTTTATTATTAGAACCTGTTATGTATGTTCTTCTTGCTTTAGCTGAAAAAGCAGGCATAGATCCTGTAATTTATGAGGATGAAGACGTAGAAGACGAATCAGTTTCTTTAGATAAAGAAGACTACGAAGAAGACATAGAGAGAACTAAATCAAGATTTCAAGATTTAAAACCTAAAAACATTAGAGCTGAATCGTTACCTCCAGAAATAAAAGAAGATCTAGACGAGATACAACCTGAACAATTACAAAGTTTATTAGCTAGAGGACCTGAAGAAGAACCTAGCTTATTGGCTGCAGGAGAATAGCATGGCATACATACCACCTAAAAAAGCAATGATGAATTTAGATATTAACGCACCTACTTCTGGTGGTTTTGAATCTGTAGGTCAATCATTACTAGCGCAGAAAAGAGCTGACGAAAGTAGAGTAGCTAAAAAAGATAAAAGAAACGAAAGACTAATGATGGGATTAGGTTTGTTATCTTTTGGTTCTACTATGTACAGAGGACAAGCTAAAAAACGTGCTGCTGAAATATCAACAAACCAAACTTTAAGTTTAGCTAAAACAGAAAACGAAGCTAGAAATTTAAAAATGCTAGCCGTTATAAAACAAAACGTTGGTGATAGGTCTTTAGATGAAATGCTTAACGATCCTAAAGCAATGGACAGTTTAAGATCAGCAGGAATGGGAGACTTTGTAAACTCAATAGGTAGAGCAAGTGCAGAAAGTAAAGAAGTCTGGGATAATATGCTTGCTGTAGATAAAGAAAGAGTAACTAGAAAAGCATCAGGAGCTTTACTTACAAAGTACATGACTATAGATCCTAGAACTGGTAAGTCTCCTTTAGATACTGTTTTTGATAATGCTAGTACAACAGGTTCAATTTTTAATCCGACTGGAGCAACAACAGAGCAAGAAATTTTAACTAAAATGTTACAGTTGACAAAAGGTGAGTTAGATGCAGATATTACTAGACTATACGTTAACGCTGCAAATGATGTAAATAAATCTGCTCCTTTTATAAGAGATGTCGGTAGTAGATTTAGAAACTTATTAGGTGGTTACAAAAGAGCAGATGCTTCTGCTAAAGATAAAGATTCTAATCATATTAGTTTATGGGATAATGTAAATGAAGAAGATATATTAAGTGCAGGACACAGAAAAATGATGTTGATGGCTGCTAATATGGGTACATCTATAGTTCCTACAATTCAAAACTCTATTGCAGAAAACGCTACTGAAAACTATGTATCAAAAGTGGCTGCAGCTCAAGCAGGTGATGGAAGTGCAGCAGGTCAAGCTATGTCAGCAATAGCAATGTTTAAAATTAGAGAACAAGATATTGATAATAACGCTGAAGATATATTAGGTTATTATGTAACTCCTATTGCTTTTAGAGATTCTATGGAAAACATACTTGAAGAAATGGTAGGTACTACCTATGATGCAAAGTCAGGTAAACTTATAGAAGGAAGTGTAGCTCAACAAGATGCTGCTTCTTTATACTTAAGGCTTTCTAATCCTACAGAACTAGAGTTTAGAAAACAATTTTATCTTTCTTCAGCACATAGTATAGCTTTACGAAGTGGTTTTGAAACAGGTACACTTGCTTATACAACAGAAGTAAATCGTATTGTTGATGATTTTGCTGAAAACATTGTTAAGCCTGAAAACGCAGAACAGCTAGCTCAAATTTCAATGTTAACTGTTTTAGAGTTAGGAGCAACTTATCGTTCTGAAATTACACCTATAGAGACAGACGATTTAAGTTATAACTCAGCAAAAGTACACGCTTTGTTAAGACCTTCTTTTACAATTAAAGATAATAAGTATGTTCCTGCTTTAGGTTGGAAAGCTTTAGAAGATCAACAAAAAGAAAATATAGTTTTTTTAGAATTAAATAAAATTTTAAGTAACGATCAAGCTAGTGAAGAAGATAAACGCATATTATCTGAATCTTTATATAATGACTTAGGTAGGAATTTAGGTGATACATTAGGTACAAGTAAAGATAAATTTATAGATGCGTTTGAAGCTTGGTTACCTAAATGGAATAGTAGAAAAGAAAATTTTGTAAGCTTACAAGGTATTTCACATAGAGATGATAACGTAGCTGCACAACAGCTTGCTATTAGATTGTTTGGTGCATCAGATAGAGCAGCAAAAATTAGTAATATAGCTACTGTTGGAAGTACTGCTTATAAAAGAAGAGAGTTAGCATCGTCTAGAAATAGAGATGATGCTGAGTTCAAAACACCACCGATGTTACTTTAGAAAAAAAGCGTCCATACTTTAGATAAATAAAATATTAAAAGGTTTAATTAATGGCTAATGAAAACAAACCATCTCAACTTGGTTTACTTAATCAGTGGGCTTCTAGAGAAACAGAAGGTAAATTTTATACTCCTAACTCTACAGAAAGCAACGCAGACTTAACAAATGCTTTTAAACTACGCAATGTAGAAACAGCAGAACCTGTTGAACAAGAACAACCAGATGCTAATACAGCTAGTCTTGCTTTTGAAAGAGCGCAAAAAGCTATAGCAGAGCAAACACAAGACTCTGTAACTTCACAGCAAACTAAGTATAACTTAAATGATTTAGAAGATGATGAACAATTTCAAAGCATAGCTACTAGATTTTTAAAGTCTATGAATGAAGATGACGATATCTTTGAATACCTTAGAGATTCTGATTACAGAGTTTCTAGTGCGTTATACAGAGGTTATCAATCTGGTAAGTGGACTGAAGAACAGAAAGCAGACTACGCTTACTTGCGTTCAGCATTTGATAATGCAGATGTAGACAGTACAGCTAATAGATTTAAAGCAACGGCTGATGGTATTATTGATTTTGTTACTGATCCTATTCATTTACTTACTTTAGCTTTAACTCCGTTAACAGGAGGAATAGCTGCTGTAGCAGGCACACAAATAGCTAAGTTAGGTGCTACATCTTTAGGAGCTAGAATAGCTCAAAGCAAAGCTCTTAAAGCAGGAATAAAAAAATTAAGTGCTGACGGAATTAAACAAGGAGCTAACTATGGTGTAACAGAAGGCATCGTACAAGGCACAGGATCGAGCATAGGCAACCAAAACATTGAAGTTAATGCAAACCTTAGAGATTCTTTTTCTGCAGGTGAGGCAGGCTTGTCAGGCTTAATAGGAGGCACTGCAGGTGGAGTTTTAGGATTAGGTGGAGCTGCTGCTGTTTCGGGAGTTAAAAACTCTCAAACTTTAAAAAGAGTTTTAGAAAGAAATAAAAACAGAGAACAAGAACCTAAACCTGCTAATGCTGCAGACAGGCAGAAAGAAAAAGAAGAATGGGATGTTGTAGAGAGAGTTTTACAAAGTGTACCTGTACAGTCAGCCGATAGAGGATTAGATTTTTTAAAAAGTGCAGCTCTTAAACTTACAGGTAAAGCAACTTCTCCACTTCTAAAATTTGCTGATGATTCTAAAGTATTACAAGATTTTTTAAAACGTATTAGATATGACGCATTTAAAGATTTTTCAGGGAAGACACTAAAGAAAGTAACTAAATCTTTTGGTTTAGCTTTAGGAGAAAGAACAGCTAAGTATAGACAAGAATTAAACGGAATTTTTGCTAACCTTGAAAGAACAGGATGGACAAATCATTTAACAGCTAAACAAAACGAACAGCTTTCTTTTATATTACAAGAACCAGATGTGTTAAGTAAAGTTAAACTTACTCCAGTTAAAGATGCAGACGGTAATATTACTAGCTACAATGTAAAAATAGCAGGACAAACCAAAGACCAGTTCATGGCTAGTTTAAATGCAAAATGGAGAGCAAGCAATCCTATAGTTGTAGACAAAGAACAAAAGTCACTTTTACAACAAGTATTCGGTGAAAAGAACGTAGACAGATACAGCACAGAAATAAATATAGAAACTATCATAGCTGCTAGAAGATTACAAAGACTATCTGATAATGTTTTTAAAGATGCTAGACTTTTAAAAGATGTAGATGGTAAACCTTTAAAAGACGCTAAAGGTGATCCAATAAGTTTACTAGAAGAAAATCAAAAAACTCGTAACTTTTTTCCTCGATTCTGGAACTTACAAGGTATAAAAGACAATAGAGAAAAACTAGTTAATTTACTTAGAAGAACTACTCACTCTGATTTAAACGATGAATACTTACAAGTTAAATATTTAGATAAAGAAATTTTAGAAAAAGAAGGCATAAAAGAAATAAAAGACGGTGCAGCTTTATCAGGATATAAACAAGACGAACATTATTTTAGAAAATATTTTGATGATTTAAATACAAAACATAATTTAAAAGGTCAAAAAAGAATAGACACTTTTAAAAAAGCAGCTAAATTTTTTGATCAAAAAGGAGAGCTAACTTCAGATGAGTTAATAGAAGCAGCCGCTAAGAAACTTAAATCAGAACGACTTGTTCAAGATGTATTAGATCAAGAATTTCCCGGATTAAGTTTTGTAGACTATCAAAATCCAAAGCCTTTAAAGCATCAAAGATCTAGAGCTTTTGGACAACTAGTAGATCAAGACCTAATTGATGGTGGTTTCATAGAAAACAACGTAGAGCAAGTCTGGGTAAATTATTTTGATAATATGGCAGGAGCTATTGAACGTGAAAGATATTTAGGTTCTACATTATCTAAGTTTGAAAGTAGATTTGTTCAACCTTTAGAACGTGAGTTAACAGAGCAAGGAAAAAGTCAAGAGTATATAAATAACATAGCTACTCAAATGAGAGATATATACGAAGTAACTACTGGTACAAGACAACAAAAAAATCTTTTGCAATTAGCAGGTGCTGAAAAGTTTACAGGAGTACAGAACTTTTTAAAACTTACACAGCAACTAGCTCACCTTCCGCTTGCAACTATTTCAAGTTTAACTGAGCCTCTTATTATTTTAAGTAAAGTAGGTATTAAAGATACTCCTGCTGTAGTTAATGCTTTTGCTAGTGCTGCAGGTAAACAAATGAAAAAATCTTTTAATAGATTCTTTGTTAAGATGGACGGAGCATTAAAAAAAGCAGGAGTACACAACAGGTCAGTTAAAAGTTTTAAAGATTTAACAGATGACGAGTGGGCTGAAGCATATACATGGAGCATAGCTACGCAGTATTCCGCGCAAGAAAGATTAAGTTCTATGTTTGCTTCATCTGTTACAGGTAAAAAAACTGGAAGAATTTCTGAAGCTTTCTTTTCTTTAACACTTCTTAGTCCGTGGACACAAGCTGTACAGTTTGGTGCTTTTAAAAGTTCTAAGAGTGTTATACAACGGCTTACTAAAGAGTTATCTGAAGGTAAGTTATCTGCTTCAGACAAAGCTTATAACATAGAAAAACTTTGGTCAATAGGTATTTCTCCTAAAAAAGCTGTGAATGCTTACAGAAAATCATCTACTGATGGAGTCCTTGACGAAACCAAATGGACTAAAAGTGCTTTCTATCAAAACGATGTGCTGTCTTCTTCTAATTTATTTGCTAGAGAAATTATTTTAAATCCTTCAGCTTCTGAAGCTAATAAACCTTTGTGGTTTAATAGTCCTACTGGACAGTTAGTAATGCAGTTTGCTTCTTATCCTACTGTATTTAACAATACTATAATGAAAGGAATGGTAGGAGAGATAGCTAGAGATCCAATTAGAAATGCTCCTAAAGTTGCAGGAGCTGCTGCTTTAATGACAGGCGGTGCTATCCTTACAAATGCTTTTAGAAGTGAAGGTAGAAGTTTAGAAGAAAGTGACGAACGCATAGCTGCTGATGCTATTTCTAGGTGGGGAGGATTTGGTCCTCTTGACTATGGTTATAGATATGCTAAAGGAATGGAATACGGTGGTATGACTGCAGGCTCTACAATTAAAGCTCCGTTTGGTCCTTTAGTTGCAGATGTTGTAGACTCTATACAGTTTAGACATTCACCTTTACAAATAGGTGTACAGAACCTTCCGTTTTATTCAGCACTTCCTAAAGAGCAAAGAGATTCTTTAAAAGCTTGGGCTAGAGGAAGTAAAAAAAGCGACCTTAAGAAACCTAAACCTATGCAATTTGCAACTACAAGATACGCTAAAGGTGGTAGAGTTAACGTACCTAACGCAGTCGAAGAGCCTGAAGAAAGAAAAATGAGAGGTTTACCTTTGACATATTCTGACATGGGTGGACCATCTGTACAAGACAAAGAAGATAGAATGGGTTTTGCAGAAGGTGGAGAAGCAGAAGTTTTGGATAATAATAACTATGCTGAAAGTGTGTTGACTAAAAACGATGACTACGGATATATATTAGAAGATGTAGATCCTATAGAAACTTATGAAGATAGTGAAATGCCTAAAGGTACAAGTAAAGAATCTTACTTTGTAAGTTTACAAACTCCTAATTACCATGAAATAAATAAAAAAGTAGAAGATACTTTAGGTATGGATGTTTCTAAATCTTCTGTAAACCATAAAGGTAACCATAAAATTGAAGGTAAAATTAAACTTGTAAATACTTTAGAAGTAGATGCACCTACACCTGAAAGTATTTATAATAAGTTAAAAGAAATTAGAAGTATGCCTGATGACATCTCTCTTTTAAAAGACATGAAGTTTGAGTTAGATGCTAGAGATGATGTAATAAAAAATTCTAAAACATTAGAAAAAAGTAAAAGTGTTATTGTTAAAGATACTTTATTTAATTTAGGATACGATTCTATTTCTTACAATAACGGAAAGAATGTTGTCTTACTAAAAACAAATCAATTTATACCTACTAAAATTGAAAAGAATATTATCCGTAAGAAAGTTTATGGTGGTGGTCTTTCAAGAACTTTAAGAAGACGCTATGATATAGGAGGAGCAGTAGAGGCTGTCCTTAGTATCTTTGCTAAAATTCCTTTAACTAAAAAGTTTTTAGATATACAACACTCACGGATGGGTATAGAAGAAACTGACAAAGAAACTTTTGCAAAAAATTTAGTTAGGTACGCTGACGAAATAGCAGACATAGAATCTGGAAACAATCCTAAAGAAATATCTAGTGCAGACGCTAAAGGTTTACATCAGTTTAAAGATGAAACTGTTAAGACAGTCGTGAACAATTTTATTAGTGGTAGAATACCTGTAGATAAAGATATTATAAACGCAGTTAAAGCAGCGTCTAAAAAAGATCCTCGTGATTGGAACAGAGATGAATCTAACTTAATGGTTTTAGGTCACATGTTTTTAACATCAGAAGAAAAAACTTACAATAACAAAACTATGTCAACTGATCCTTTGTTAAGAATAATAGGAACTGCAAAAGAACAAGACGATAGTTACAAACAAGCTGCTGAGTTCTTGTATATGAAGTTTCATTGGAGAGGCTCTGAAACTTCTCCAGAATATAATCAAGCATTAAAAAATGTTCAAGATAGATATAATCCTATTATGTCTTTTAAGTATGACTTTAAAAGTTTAGGTAGAGAAGATTCTTTTGCTACAGTAACTGAACAACCTGTTGGTGTTCGTCCTATGCCAGAAGATAAAGGATTTTTTAATAGACTATCTAATTTTTATCAAACTAATATTTCTGATGCAGCCGAAAAAGTTGCTCAAGATCAAACTAAAAATTATGATTATAATTTAAAAGAACTTATGAAGCCTGAACCTACAGAGCCACCTAGAATGGGTTATAACTTACCTTATCCTAGACAAGCAGAACAAGATGCTTACGAAGCTAGAGAACGTGCTAAACTTAGAGATCTATGGATGCCGTTAGCAGATGGATCTTTAAAGTATGATAATTATCCTAGTATAACACAAGAAACTGGTATTAATTATCCTGATATGTACGATGCTCCTCCTGCAGTTGCTGATCCTGAATTGTATTCTGAAATTTTACCTGCTCCTAAAAAAGATTGGAAAGGTGGTATGCGTAAGCACAGTAGAACAAGTGACTATAGAGAACCTTATGTTGTAGGAGGTTTGGTAAAAAAGTTAGTAGGTAAAGGAGGTATATTATTTGATTATACTAATCCTTTAGATTATTTAGCAGCAATTCCCGGTTTAGGAGTTTTGGGTATAGGATCTAAAACATTGCTTAAACTAAATAAATTACCAAAGCAGGTCCAGAAACAATATCACGGTGGTTATTCTTCTGTTGAAAAAGGAGCAGCAGGTAAAGTAGGAATATACTCAACTCCTAAAGTAAGTTACGCTTCTGCTTTTAGAACGGGCAGATCAAATAAAAATATAGAAAAATACGGAGCTACTGGTCTTTATAAATTAGATTTAAGTAAAGCTAAAAATGTAGAACTAATAGATAAACCAAGTAAAAAACTACAAGAAGCAATACAAAAAGAAAAAGATAGGCTTATAAATAAAAAAACTCTTACTGAAAAAGACAACAATTTACTTCGTGATCTTGAAAGATTATTTACTATTACTAAATATAAAAATAGAAAAATTCGTCCTTATTTTCCACAACATCAAGAAGGTATTAATTTTTTAAGAAAAAAAGGAGTTGAAATTTTAACCACTTCTAAAGATTTAAAAAATAAAGCAAAGCCAAGAAAATACGGAACTGAGATGGAATATTTTTTATTGAAAGATTTTCCTAAAGTTAAATTAACGGAAGCAGAAGAAAACAAATTAATAATGTCAGAGTTTCGTAAAACTGAGGGTATTTTAGGTCGTTTATTTTATAACGAAGGTGGAGAAATTTCAAAAGATTTAATAGATTTTTTAACTGTAGCTAATGAAGTTATAGAAAAGGAGTTATAAATGAACAAAGAAAAACTAATTGAAGAACTTAAACGTGACGAAGGTGTAGAACTACGACCTTACAAATGCTCGGCAGGATTTTTAACTCTGGGTGTAGGTAGAAATATTGAAGAGCGTGGTATCACTATGGATGAGTCTGACTATCTTCTTGCTAATGATATAACAATCTGTGAAGAAGAAGCTGCTAGAGTTTTTAAATGGTTTGCAGATCTAACAGACGTTAGACAACGTGCAATTATTAATATGATCTTTAATCTAGGTTTGACAAAGTTACTAAACTTTAAAAATTTTCTAGCTGCTATGGAAGCAGGTGACTATGTAACCGCAGGCAAAGAGATGCTTGATAGTCGTTGGGCTAGACAAGTAGGTAACAGATCAGACAGACTGGAGCAGATGATTGTTAACGGATGATATATTAATTATGTATCTTGAAGAAGATCTCGACAGAGCTTATCGGATAGATTGTAAAATGCGTACAAGAGCAGATATAGCTTGGATTAAACGTAACGAGTTTAGAAAAGTTTATGAAGAAATGTTGAACGCACACTTAAAAGGTATGCCTGACATGCCATTGGAATTAGTTATGCAATCGGTAGAAGATATTCTAGGAAACGAAAGCATACGCTTTACTAAAAAGGAAAGAAATGAAATTTAACTTACTTAAAAATGTAAAAAATATAATAGGCGCAGTTGCTCCTACAATCGGAACAGCATTAGGTGGACCTATGGGATCAATGGCAGCTAACATGGTTGCAGATGCACTAGGATGTGAGCCAGAGCCTAAGAAAATAGAAGCAGCAGTACAAGCTGCGACACCTGAACAACTTGCAGAACTTAAAAAGATTGACAAAGACTTTGAAGTTAGAATGAAAGAACTTGATGTTGATCTATATGCTTTAGAAACTGCTGACATTCAAGATGCTAGAGGAAAGTTTTCTAAAGATTGGACATCTAGAATTATGGGTATAGCTGTAGTTGGTGGCTTTATGGGATATATATTTTTAGTAACACTGCAACCTCCAGAGCAGAACAGTGAAGCATTGATCAACTTAGTCTTAGGTTATCTTGGTGGTTTGGCAAGTGCTGTTATTAGTTTTTACTTTGGTGCAAGTAATACAAAGGACAAAGACTAATGAATAACATATGCCACACCAGATTATACAAAGGTTTAGAAGCTATGTACAAAGGTGAGATAGCTAAAGCTGAAGCAAACATTGACGTATACTTTAACAACAGCGCAGGT
>Ga0208669_1000566_pt1 | contig 14542 bp, 7 predicted proteins | sample 21_taG_FD_184095 | JGI IMG/M metagenome (GOLD analysis project Ga0208669, IMG submission 184095) | Marine viral communities from the Subarctic Pacific Ocean - 21_ETSP_OMZ_AT15319 metaG (SPAdes) (version 2) | ecosystem: Environmental > Aquatic > Marine > Oceanic | place: Pacific Ocean | collected...
GCTGAAACAGTTAACCAAGCTACAATATCAAGTGATGCAAGGTTTGGTATATTATCTAAAACAGGAGCTGATGCTAAGAAAATGTTTACTGACAAAGTTGTACCTATATCGATTAATTATCCTTTCTTTTTTAGTCCTATTCAAGACGGTATGGATAGGCCAAAATCCGAGCTTGCATATAGAGTTCCAGCTTCTAAGTTCACTAGAAAGAAGATTACAACAAACGAAAAGCTAGAAGATTTAGAAGGATTAGATACAACTATAGACTGGAAGAATACAGGTGACAATAGCTATGACGGTGAAAAATTAAAGCTTTTAGTACACGATGAAAGTGGTAAGTGGGAAAGACCCGATAATATATTAAACAACTGGAGAGTTACAAAAACATGTTTACGATTAGGTAGTAGAATTATAGGTAAATGTATGATGGGCTCAACATCTAACGCATTAGACAAAGGTGGAGAAAACTTTAAAAAATTATATGGAGCATCAGACGTTACTAAGCGAAACAGAAATGGACAGACAGCGTCTGGGCTATATTCTCTTTTTATCCCAATGGAGTGGAACTACGAAGGATTTATTGATGAGCACGGAAGCCCAGTCTTCGATACTCCGGATCATGAAGTCTTCGATCCACATGGGGAATTAATAGATATAGGAGTTGTAGACAGTTGGCAAAATGAAGCTGACGGTTTAAAAGGAGATCAAGACGCTTTAAACGAATTTTACAGACAGTTTCCAAGAACTACTGAGCACGCTTTTAGAGACGAAACAAAAAATAGTATATTTAATTTAGTAAAAATATACGAGCAAATTGATTTTAACGAAGATTTGTCTAACACATTACCTATAACAAGAGGTAATTTTCAATGGGTTAATGGTATAAAAGATTCTACAGTAATATTTTATCCAGACAAAAAAGGTAGGTTTAAAATTAGCTGGACACCACCACTTCATTTGCAAAATAAAGTTATAGTTAAAAACGGTGTTAAATGGCCTGGCAACGAACACATGGGCGCTTTTGGTTGTGATAGTTATGATATATCAGGAACTGTAGATGGTGTAGGTTCTAAAGGTGCGTTACACGGTTTAACTAAATTTAGTATGGAAGAAGTTCCTTCTAACATGATATTTTTAGAATACCTAGCGAGACCACAAACCGCAGAGATATTCTTTGAAGACGTTCTAATGGCATAGACCACAAACCGCAGAGATATTCTTTGAAGACGTTCTAATGGCATTAGTGTTTTATGGGATGCCTATACTCGCAGAGAACAACAAACCTCGTCTACTGTATTATTTACGAAGGCGTGGTTACAGAGGCTTTAGCATGAATAGGCCAGATAAAATATGGAACAAATTGTCTACAGCAGAAAAAGAGGTTGGTGGTATACCTAACTCAAGCGAAGATATAAAACAAGCACATGCGGCTGCTATAGAAATGTACATACAAGAACATGTTGGGCTAAAACAAGATGGTAGTTATGGTAACGTATATTTTAACGACCTTTTAAATGACTGGGCTAGATTTGATATAAACAAAAGAACAAAGTATGATGCTGCTATTAGCTCTGGATTAGCTGTTATGGCTTGTAATAGACATCTTTATAGACCAAACGCAATAGTGCAAAAACCTAAACTAAGTATAAGTATTGCTAAGTACAAAAATACAGGTAGTACATCTAAATTAATTAAAAAATAAATATGGCAGAGTCTGTTGTAAAAAGTTATTTTCCTTCACAAGTCGTTAGCGATAGCGAAAAAAACTCAAATGAATATGGGTTAAAAGTAGCTAAAGCTATTCAGCATGAGTGGTTTCATGTTGATAGAGGTTCTAATAAGTATAGAACTAATCATAATAATTTTCACAAGCTAAGACTATATGCTAGAGGTGAACAATCAATACAAAAATATAAAGATGAATTATCTATTAACGGTGATTTATCTTATTTAAATTTAGACTGGAAACCAGTACCAATTATTTCTAAATTTGTAGACATAGTTGTAAATGGTATATCAGAAAGAACATATGATATAAAAGCGTACTCACAAGATCCTTATGGTGTTGCTAAAAGAACTGAGTACATGAAAGACATTACAGACGACATGAAGCTAAAAGGTCTTGCTGAAAAAACACTTTCAACAACTGGTTTTGAAATAAGAAAAAACGACCCAGCAACTCTTCCAGAAACAATGGAAGAACTACAACTTCATATGCAACTAACTTATAAACAGTCTATAGAGTTAGCAGAAGAACAAGCTATAAACGTTTTGATGGAAGGTAACAGGTATGAGTTAATAAAGAAAAGATTTTTTTATGACTTAACTGTTTTAGGTATAGGCGCTGTAAAAACAAGTTTTAACACTCACGAGGGCGTTACCATTAAATACGTTGATCCAGTTGATTTAGTTTATTCGTATACAGAGTCTCCATATTTTGATGATATATATTATGTAGGTGAGGTAAAAACTATACCTATAAATGAGTTAATAAAACAATTTCCAAACGTATCAACCCAAGAGCTACAAGACATAATTAGTAGTAAAACTTTTCAACAACAAAACTACAATCAAACTGGAGGTAATTTAAAAGAAGAAGATAACAATAAAATACAAGTTTTATATTTTAATTACAAAACATATAACAACGAGGTTTATAAAATAAAAACAACAGGTAGTGGAGCTTCTAAGGCTATTGAAAAAAATGACAGTTTTAATCCACCAAAAGATATAGAGTCTTTTGAAAAGCTAGCTAGAAGAGTAGAAGTTTTATACGAAGGAGCTGTAATACTTGGTACTGATAAAATTCTTCAATGGGAGTTAGCTAAAAACATGATAAGACCTAAGAGTGATTTTACTAAAGTTAAAATGAATTACAATATAGTTGCTCCTAGAATGTACAAAGGCAGAATTGAATCACTTGTAGGCCGTATAACTGGGTTTGCTGATATGATACAGCTAACTCATTTAAAGCTACAACAAGTGTTATCACGTATGGTACCGGACGGTATTTATCTTGACGCTGATGGTCTTGCTGAAATAGATTTAGGTAATGGTACAAACTATAATCCGCAAGAAGCATTAAACATGTTCTTTCAAACAGGTTCTGTTATAGGTAGATCATTTACTTCTGATGGTGATATGAACCCAGGTAAAGTGCCTATACAAGAAATACAATCAGGTTCTGGTGGGCAAAAAATGCAGAGTTTAATTGGCACATACAATTATTATTTACAAATGATAAGAGATACTACCGGGCTTAATGAAGCTAGAGATGGTAGTATGCCAGATAAAAATGCTTTAGTAGGTGTGCAAAAGTTAGCGGCTGCAAATAGCAACACGGCGACAAGGCACGTGCTACAAGCTGGTTTGTTTTTAACATCGGAAGTTGCAGAGTGTTTGTCACTTAGAATATCTGACATTATAGAGTATTCTCCAACAAAAGATGCGTTTATACAACAAATTGGTGCTCATAACGTTGCAACGCTTGAAGAAATTAAAGAGTTACATTTATATGATTTTGGTATATTTATAGAGTTAACACCTGACGAGGAAGAAAAACAAATGTTAGAAAACAATATACAAGTTGCGCTATCAAAAGAAAACATTGAACTAGAAGATGCTATTGATTTAAGAGAAATTAAAAACGTAAGACTAGCAAATCAATTGTTAAAAATAAGAAGAAAGAAAAAAGTAGTTAGAGATCAGCAAATGCAACAACAAAATATTCAAGCTCAATCACAAGCTAACATACAAGCTCAACAAGCATCTGCTCAAATGGAACTACAAAAAGAACAAGCTAAAGCGCAAACACAAACTCAGCTTGAGCAAATGAAAGCGCAGTTAGAAGCTCAAAAAATGCAACAAGAAGTAATGCATAAAAAAGAGCTTATGCAATTAGAGTTTGATATGAACATGCAGTTAGAGCAAATGAAGTCTCAGACAGTAGGTCAAAAAGATAAAGAAAAAGAAGATCGTAAAGATCAAAGAACAAAAATTCAAGCAACCCAACAGAGTGAAATGATAGATCAAAGAAATAATCAAAAACCACCTAAAAACTTTGAGTCAGCAAGTAATGATATAATGGGTGGGGGTTTTGATTTAGGTGCCTTTGATCCTAGATAACAATTATTAATTATTATTATATTATATTATGGAAGAAAACGTAGAAAACGTAGTTGAAGAAACTACACAACCAACTGAACAACTAGTTGAAGAAACTAAATTTGAAACCGCTGGAGATGACAGTGTTTTAAAAGTAGATTTAAGTAAACCACAAACACCAAAACAAGATGAAACTAAAGAAGATAACCCTGTCGACGAGGGAGTGGCTGGAGTCGATGAAAATGCCGATGCCACAGAAAAACAAGAAGAAGTACAACCGGAAGCTGAAACACAAGAAGCTTCAGTATTAGAAGAAGTTACTGGAGATGAAGTTCAAGAGCAAGTTGAAGAAATACAAGAAGCTGTTGAAGAGGCTAAAGAAACTGGTAAAGCTTTGCCTGAAAATTTACAAAAAGTTGTAGATTTTATGGACGAAACCGGCGGTACGCTAGAAGATTACGTTCGTCTTAACCAAGACTTTTCTAGCTACGACGATATGACAATACTTAGAGAGTATTATAAACAAACAAAATCTCATTTAACATCTGACGAAATAGATTTTTTAATAGAAGATAGTTTTTCGTATGACGAAGACTCTGAAGATGAAAGAGAGATTAAAAAGAAAAAAATAGCGTTAAAAGAGCAAGTTGCCAACGCTAAAAGCCACTTAGACGGGCAAAAGTCTAAATACTATGAAGAGGTTAAAGCTGGTTCTAGGTTAACACCTGAACAACAAAAAGCTTGGGACTTTTTTAATAGATATAACAAAGAGTCGGAAGAAACTCAAAAAATAGCAAAAAAACAAACTGATACTTTTTTAAATAAAACTGAACAAGTTTTTAACGATAAATTCAAAGGTTTTGAATATAATGTCGGTGATAAAACGTATAGGTTTAACGTGAAAGATGCTAACGAGGTTAAAACAACCCAAAGCGATATTAATAATTTTGTCAAGAAGTTCTTGAACGAAAACAATGAAATGTCAGATGCTAAAGGTTATCATAAATCTTTATTTACAGCCATGAATCCCGATGCTATTGCTAATCATTTTTATCAACAAGGTAAAGCTGACGCTTTAAAACAAAGCGTTGCAAAATCTAAAAATATAAACATGGATCCTAGACAGTCGTTTTCAAACGACAATACTAGTGGACCTAAGATAAGAATACTTGGCGATGATTCTCCTAGCTTTAAGTTAAAAATGAAAACAAATAAATAAATTTAAAAAAATTACAAAATGGCAATTACAAGAGGAGCTCAAACAAGAGCTGCGTCGATAAAGGCAACTTTATCTGACAATTATTTAGACATTCAAAGTGATGGGTGGGCTGCACAATACCTACCAGATCTAATGGAAAAAGAAGCTGAAGTTTTCGGTAAAAGAACAATTTCTGGTTTTCTTTCACAAGTTAGTGCAACAGAAGCTATGTCGGCTGATCAAGTTATTTGGTCAGAACAAGGTAGATTACATTTATCTTACAAGTGTGAAATTCAGGTTGCGGCTGATGGTGTAGTTAAAATTACTAAAAACATCGATGACGTTGCGCAAACTACAAATCACGGTGTTAGAGTTGGTGATATGGTTTTACTAGCTGGTGGTGGCCAAACTGTCACTGGTTATGTTTCTGCAATCAACGTTAATGCTTCAGGTGCTCAACAAACTTCTGCTACTCAGTACGTTACAGTTTTACCTTACGGTGGTGCTGCACTTAGCAATATGAACTTTGCTGACGGTGATGATACATGTACTATTTTAGTATTTGGTTCTGAGTATTCAAAAGGTACTACTGGTACTGTTGGTGCTAACGAGCCTTCATTCACTACTTTTACTAACAAACCTATTATAATTAAAGACAAGTATGAGATCTCTGGATCTGATGCTGCTCAAATTGGTTGGGTTGAAGTTTCTGGTGAAGATGGTCAAAACGGTTACTACTGGTACTTAAAAGCTGAAGGTGATACTAGAGCTCGTTTTAACGATTACTTAGAAATGACGTGTATTGAAGCTGAAAAAGCTGATGACACTTCTACTATATTAGGTGGTGCAAACGGTAAAATTGGTACTGAAGGTTTATTCTCTGCTATAAAAGCTAGAGGTCACCAAACTTCAGGTGTTACTGGAGTTAACGCTGCTACTGATTTAGCTGAGTTTGATTTAATGCTTGCTGAATTTGATAGAAACGGTGCTATTGAAGAAAATATGTTATTCGTAAACAGAGCAACAGCTCTTGCTTTTGATGACATGTTAGCTTCGTTAAATGGTCATGGTGTTGGTGGTACTTCTTACGGAGTGTTTAACAACCAAGAAGATATGGCGTTAAATTTAGGTTTCTCTGGTTTTAGAAGAGGTTCTTATGACTTTTACAAAACTGACTGGAAATACTTAAACGACCTTTCTACTAGAGGTGGTATTAATCTTGCTGCTACTGGAGACGAAGCTATTAGAGGAATTGTTGTTCCTGCTGGTACTTCTTCTGTGTATGACGAAAACTTAGGAAAGAACATGAAAAGACCTTTCTTACACGTTCGTTACAGAGCTTCTGAGTTAGAAAGTAGAGAAAACAAGTCTTGGACTACAGGATCTGTTGGAGCTGCTACTTCTGATTTAGATGCAATGGAAATGCACTTTTTATCAGAAAGATGTATGGTTGTACAAGGTGCTAACAACTTTATGTTAATGAGTTAAGCATTTATTATTTAAGGATCGAGGCTTCGGCCTCGACCCTTTCTTTTTATTAATTTTATTATATATTATATTATGGCAAAAAAACAAGAAAAGGTAGAGGTACCTGTTGTTGAAACACCAGTTGTTACAGCACCAAAACCTAAAAAAATTGAACCTGTAAAACCAAAGTGGGAAATTAAAGACAGGCTTTATGTATTAAAAGGTAGAAACAAACCACTAAGTAAAAGTCTAAGAAGTTCAAATATACATTGGTTTGACGAAGAAAAGGGTTACGAAAGAGAATTAAAGCTTACAACTAATCAAAAAACTCCTTTTGTTGATGAAATGGTTGGAGATCAAAGATTAGATCATATTGTGTTTAGAAATGGTCAATTAGCTGTTCCTAAAAACAAAGTAACTTTACAAAAACTTTTATCGTTGTATCACCCAAGTAAAGATCATTTATATTTTGAAAATCAACCAGAAGAGGTTGCTAAAGAAGAAATAGATGAGCTAGAATTACAAGTTCATGCATTAAATGAGGCAATGAACATGGATATTGATATGATGGAAGCAATTATGCGTGTTGAGGTTGGCTCTAAAGTGTCTAAGATGAGTTCTAAGGAGCTTAAAAGAGATTTACTAATATATGCTAGAGAAAACCCTGAATTGTTTTTAGAACTTGTTGATGATGAAAATGTTCAGCTTAGAAACTTTGGTATTAAAGCAACTGAAATGGGTTTATTAAAACTATCTCAAGATCAAAGAACTTTTTTATGGGGTTCAAATGATAGAAAACTTTTAAATGTTCCTTTTGATGAACACCCATACTCAGCTTTAGCCGCTTGGTTTAAAACTGATGAAGGTATGGAAATCTATGCAAACATAGAAAAACAATTAAAATAATCAAACTGTAGAAGCGGTCGCTCTACGGGGCGACTGCAAACTACAAAAAAATAAATTATGGCAGTAAACGTAAATACGGTGTATCAAAGAGTGTTAGCAATAGCTAATAAAGAACAAAGAGGTTTTTTAACTCCTCAGGAGTTTAACTTATTTGCTAACCAAGCTCAAATGAATATTTTTGAGCAGTATTTTTATGATTACAACTTGTACAATAGAGTTCCTGGTAATCAAACAGAATATGCTGACATGATACCTTTGTTAGAAGAAAAAATAAGTATATTTAAAAAAAGACATCAAGCTATTACTATAGCAAATAAATATGGAGATGGAACCTTACCTGAAGATATTTATAGATTAGGTACTGTTATAAGATATAATTTAACGGGTGTTGAAGATACTAATGCCGCGGAAGTAGAAAGAATAACAGAAGAAGATTTAATTTATTTACAAAGATCTCCTTTGGCAACTCCAAATAAAACTAGACCTGTTTATGTAAGAAAAGACGCTACAACGATAAAAATATATCCATACTCAGGCACAAGTGTTGGTGATCAAACAAAAACCGCAGTTGTTTATTTTGATTTAGTCGTTGCTGTAAATGGTTTGTCTAACAGCAGTAAAACAGTTACTTTGCCAGATGTTAACAACTCTTCCGGTTTTAACAACCTGGTATATGTAGAGACCGGACAAACAATAACAGGTGCTGGTATTCAGGACAACACTACCGTTGCAAGTATAAGCGGTACTACATTAACACTTTCTAAAAACACTACAGGATCTGCTCAAAACTCAGCAGAAGTTACACTTACATTTGCCTCTGATGATATAAAGTGTAATTATGTAAGAAAGCCAAGTGATGTTTCTTGGGCTTACACAGAAATAAACGGCACGCCGTTATACAATAGCGGTTCTTCTGTAAACTTTGAATTACATCAGTCTGAAGAAGTTAATTTAGTTAATAAAATATTACAACTTTCTGGAATAGCTATAGAAGATCAAAGTTTATATCAAATAGCTGCAAATGAAGATATGAAAAAAGTTCAACAAGAAAAACAATAAATAAATGGGATTATTAGACGGTACCACAGAAAAAAGTTATTATCAAGGATCAAACTTTGGAACATATCAATTTACTTCTTTAAACAATATAATAGATAATTTTATTGTTGCTTACGTAGGGGAAGGAAAAATTATAGAAAAAGCTAGACGTACTGATATTGCTTTCCACGCGCAAAGAGCGTTACAAGAGTTAAGTTTTGACACTTTAAAATCTACTAAGTCACAAGAAATAGAAGTGCCATCTTCATTAAAAATGATTCTACCTCATGACTATGTTAACTATGTTAAGTTTTCCTGGAAAGATTCCGCCGGTATAGAGCACAACATACTTCCACAAAGTAAATCATCAAACCCAACAGCGATTACACAAGACACTGACGGTAATTATCAGTTTACAGGTGACAACTTAACAACTACAGATTCTGACACTTGGGAATCTTACAAATCTAGAACACCGTCTGAAAATGCTAAAGATGATTATAACTATGACAACGATGATTTTGATCTAAACATTGGGCAAAGATATGGGCTTGACCCTCAGTTTGCTCAAGTTAACGGTTTTTTCTATATAGACGAAAACAAAGGAAATGTTCATTTTAGTTCTAATATTTCTGGAAAAACTGTAACCTTAAAGTATATAAGTGATAGTTTAGGTACTGATGCAGAAATGCAAGTACATAAATTTGCTGAAGAAGCAATGTACAAGTGTATAGCATATGCAATAATGAACACTAAAGCAAACGTGCAGGAATACATTGTAAATAGATTTAGAAAAGATAAATTTGCAGCTGTAAGAACAGCAAAGCTAAGACTGTCAAACTTAAAATTAGAAGAATTAACTCAAATACTTAGAGGTAAATCTAAACATTTAAAACACTAGTATATGCCGGAGATTAAAAATATTTTTACGTCAGGGAAAATGAACAAAGACCTTGACGAAAGACTTGTTCCTAAAGGAGAATACTTAGAAGCTACTAACATAAAAGTTGTTAGCTCAGAAGGTTCAGACGTAGGTTCTATAAAAAATATTAAAGGTAATGTAGAGGTTTCTAAATCAGAAATTGCAAGTGGAAATATAATAGGTAAAATTGTAGATACTGAAAATGATAAAATAATATATTTTGTTAGAGGAGGAGCTCCTGCTAGCGGTGTTCCTTCAAGTGGTATAGATTCTATTTTAGAATATGACCCTGTAAACAACACCACTGTACCTGTGCTTACTGATATTTACAAAACACTAGCGCCATCAAGCACTGTATCTGGTGAGGTTTTAAAATTTGATAACAACAAACCTATAACAGGTATTAACATACTAAATGGAATTCTTTTTTGGACAGACGGCTATAATGAACCTAAGAAAATAAACATAGAGACCATGAAAAATGGTCTTATAGATAGCATATCTATAACGGCCACAACTGCTTATGCTACTGGTGGCCAAAGCAACAAACTTCCTATAACAACATCAAACTACGGTTTTGGATTTTCCAAAATGCCTTACGAGTCAGGTACCGCTGACGTATTAAACCCAACTTATTTAGATTTAAAAGTTAGAAAAGCTAACAACAGCATTGTCACTCCAAACTTTGTTCACTGTAGAGAGACTGACTCTTGGGACAAAATATACTTTCCAACAGGTGCTAATGGTGCAGACTTAGTGGACAGTGGTGATGAAATAATAATCACCTTAACACAACAAAAACATAAATTTCAACAACACACACACTATATAGTTGATGGTGTAAACAAAGGTTTAGTCACAGAGTCTGATATAACTGTAGCTAGACCAAACCCACTAAACGCTCCAAGTATGTCGCTTTTTAACACGGACAGAGCGCAAACAGTAACAAATCTTCCTTGCACAACGCCAGCCGATACGCCTAATTCAGGTTTTGGGTTTGTAGACAATACAATAACACCTCAAAACCATACATTTTGGACATACAAAGACGTTTCTGGAATAATAAGGGAAAAACCACCAGGAACGCACGTATACGGAAACGCAACTAATATACAAGATGATAATGGAAAAAACGTTCGTATTGGATATGTTACTATAGGCACTGGAGTTACAGGTTTAGAAATTGGAGATACTGTTATCTTAAAATCAACGTCAACAGTCACTGGAGACGATTTAGAAATAAAACTAAAACTTATAATTAACTACGGCTTAGCTGATACACCACCTGGTTTTGATAGTACAGGTTTAGACGCTAACAACTCTTGGGAAACATCGATAATTAGCATGTCAAGTAGCATGACAGATGATCTTAACGCAAACGCATCTATAGTTTGGAGCGTTAGTTTAGAACAACCAGACGCTATGTACCAAGATGATTTTGTTAGATTTGCTTATAGATGGAAATATATAGATAATGAATACTCTACGTTTTCGCCGTTTACTGAACCAGCTTTTTTAACAAGAGAACAAGCTTATAGTTTTAATGCAGAAGAGGCTAATAACGAAAATATGGTTAATGACGTTAGAAGAATACTTTTTGAAGAGTTTGACAAAGCCCCTATTGACGTAAAAGAAATAGACATAATATTTAAAAACTCTAACGAAACAAGTGTTTACGTTTATGACACAATAAAAATTCAAGATTTTCCTGGGTTTTTAGATATAAAAAAAGAAAGCACAAAGTCTTTAGTAGAAGAAAAACAACTATTAAGACATTATGACAATGTTCCTAGGATTGCCCTAGCACAAGATGTTGTTGGTAATAGAATTGTTTACGGTAATTATAAACAGCAATATGATATAATTAACAAAACTACTATTGATCTTGAGCACGTTTCTGAGTCTATCGATCCACAATACCCTAAAAAATCTATTAAGTCTTTAAGAGATTATCAGTTAGGAATAGTTTATTTAGATGAAAAAAATAGACAAACACCTATATTGACAAATAAAAATGCTGTAGTAAAAATAGACCAAAGACATAGTGATAAAAAAAATAGCTTTAAAGCAAATATAACGTCTTCACACCCAGACTGGGCAACTCACTACAAGTATTTTGTTAAAGAACCTTCTAGCGAGTATCAAAACTTAACATTAGATAGATTTTATATTAATGACGAAGAAGACACTTGTTGGTTGTCTTTTGCTTCTTCTGATGTGAATAAAGTTCAGATTGATGACTATTTAATACTTAAAAAGGCACATGGAAGTTCTATAGCTGTAAATAATTCTTCTGGAAAAACAGTAAAGTATAAGGTTTTGGCAAAACAACCCGAAGCGCCAGACTTTATAAAACCTAGAAGAAAACTTTTTGGCACAATAACAACACAGTTTGGTTACTTTCCAGGTTATGAACAAGGTTTTCCTGTTAAAAACGCTGGTTACGTATCTATTTTAGGTAATGACATTGCAGACTCTATTTTAAAAGACATACATACGATGTCAAACACAGAAGGGGCTAACTATATAAGGATTTCTTCAGCCGGTGGTTTTGCATCTAAATTTTATGAAGTAGTTAGCGTAGAGGCTGTAGATGGTGATGGTGATGGTACTTTTAATCAAGGAGGTGCTGGAGATCATTACAAGGTGAGTATAAAAGGTTCGTTTGGAGAAGATGTTAATTTTACTGGATCAGCAAGTAACAAAACAAGTGGATTGCAGTTTGAATTTTTTACTAGTAAAACAGATGAAATTGCAAGTGAATTTGAAGGAAGATTTTTTGTTAAAATAGCTAGTGATGATGTTTTTCAAGACACTGTTGCTCATTTTATTGGTACGGATGAAGATAAATTTACTATTGTAAACACGCAAATACTAAAACATATACTTAGCACGCAAGCAGATTTAGAGGCTAATGGAGAAACAGGAACAACCAACTCAACAAGTAAACCTGTAGATTTTTGGCCAGATCACTTAAATCATATTGTTGCTAGAGGAGATCAAGACTGGGGTGTTGATTATGGTTTTTCTTATAACAGAATTCATAAATCAGGTAACACTGTTCTTCCTAACTACACTCTAGCCGATCAAGGTGAAGGAATACAAGATGGTAGTAAAATTATGCAGTTTAGATTTTTTGGTGGTAAAAATCGTGGTATATTTTATCACTCAACAAACGGTTATGGCGCGAACTACCCTTTACCACAAAGTGATTTTCACCCTAACACTTATGATTTTTATAATCAAATAGCTAGAGTTGGTACAAGTTTTAAGTTTGCGGGCAGCGAAACTATATACACTACTGAGCTTGTCACTAGAGAAGTTTTAGAAAATTATCCAAATGTAACTGGTAGTCACAGTGGTAGTGGACCACATGCCGGTATCAATACTTTTGAGTCTGAAAGATTTACGTTAGTAGTAAATTCTAATGATTCAACTGGTGTGATACCTGCAGATCCAATAGTTACTCAAAATATTCCACATCTTTGCGTTGACAACTCAGCGACTGCTTACCCAGATAGTGTTGGTGTTCAAATACAAATTTTAGAATCAACTAAACTTGACGAATCTTTCCATAGTGAAAACCCAGCTGTTTTTGAAGTACAACCAAAAGAGCGTATAGATTTAAATTTATACTACGAAACATCTAAAAGTGTTATGATACCAAAAGTTGGTATGAAAATATATTCTACTAACGCAAATTTTAACGACACAACAATAACAGCAATTTCTAATAGTGGTAGGCAAATAACAATAGCAAACGCAACAGACGCTGTTATAATACCCCAAGGTACAGAAATAATTATTGAAAACAATCATTTAAATGTTGATAATCTAAATAATACAAGAAATAGAATACAAAGATTCACATTAGCTACCGAGGCCGCAGCTTCTTCTACGGTTTTGACTATAAACAAAGACGATGTTAAATGGTATAATTGCATTTCTTTTGGCAATGGTGTTGAGTCTAATAGAATTAGAGACGATTTTAACGCAAACTTTATTGATAAAGGCCCTAAAGTTTCAACTGTTTTAGACGTTCCTTACCAAGAAGAAAACAGAAGCTCTGGTATGATTTATTCTGGTATTTACAATGCTAAGTCGAGTTTTAACGAGTCTAACCAGTTTATTACAGCTGAAAAAATAACAAAAGACATAAACCCTTCTTATGGGTCAATACAAAAATTATATACAAGAAACACTGATTTAATTGTTTTTTGTGAAGACAAGACATTAAAAGTTTTAGCTAATAAAGATGCTTTGTTTAATGCTGATGGAAATGTCAACCTAACATCTACAAACAAAGTTTTAGGACAAACAATACCTTTCTCTGGTGAGTATGGAATATCAAAAGATCCAAATTCATTTGCAAAATTTGGTAATAGATGTTATTATACCGATAGAAATAGAGGTGCTGTTATAAGGTTATCAAGAGATGGTATAACTAACATTGCTCAAAAAGGAATGACTAGTTATTTTAAAGAAAAACTACACCAAACAACATCAATACTTGGTTCTTACGACAAAGACTCTGACTTGTACAATGTTACTTTAAAATTTTCAAACTCAAGTGATGATACTACTGTTAGCTTTACAGAAAAAACAAACGGCTGGACTAGCTTTAAATCTTTTGTGCCTCAAGTTGCTTGCTCTTTAAATGGTGTGTATTACACTGGTTACAATGGGAATATTTGGAAACACTCTGCAGATGCTGGCGCATCTAATACTTTTTATGGTAATTTTGTAGAATCTAGCGTTAAGTTTGTTATTAATGATGATCCGTCATCTATAAAAGAATTTAAAACCTTAAATTACGAAGGTAGTAACTCTAGACTTTACAGCTCTACAATTGGTTCTGAAAGTTCTTTAGAAACAGATTTATTTTTAACTTCAAACGATGGTAAAGG
>Ga0208669_1000567_pt1 | contig 14504 bp, 13 predicted proteins | sample 21_taG_FD_184095 | JGI IMG/M metagenome (GOLD analysis project Ga0208669, IMG submission 184095) | Marine viral communities from the Subarctic Pacific Ocean - 21_ETSP_OMZ_AT15319 metaG (SPAdes) (version 2) | ecosystem: Environmental > Aquatic > Marine > Oceanic | place: Pacific Ocean | collected...
TCAAGCTAATGTTGAGTCTGATGGCAGATGGCTCGTAGTAGATCCAGTATTTGCTGAAGTACTAATGGATGAGGATTCAAAACTCATCAATCGTGACTTTGGTGGATCTGATGAAATGAGAAATGGCAGAATGCCAGGTCTTATTCGTGGGTTCCGTGTCTATAAGTCAAACAACGTACCATACTTAGGTAACGGTGCAGGAACAGCCGCAGCAGCGGGTTCTGAAACCAACTTTAGTGTGGCAGTTGCTGGACATGACAGCTCTGTAGCTACAGCGCAACAAATCAACAAAGTAGAGACTTTCCGCTCTCCAACATCTTTCGCAGATGTTGTTAGGGGTGCTAATCTTTATGGTAGAAAAATACTTCGACCAGAAGCTTTGTTCACTTGTAACTACAACATCCACTCTTAAAAGTTGGGGGCCAGTTCACGCTGGCCCCTTTTCACTTAAAGGTATTTCATGGCCAGTTCTTATATTACACTTTGTAATCTTGTTTTAAGAAGATTGAACGAAGTCGAAATTGCAGAAGCAGATTTTGCAAATGTTAGAGGGGTACAAGCTCTTGTTAAGGATGCTGTTGAGTTTTCTATTGCCAAAATTAATCAAGCTGAATTTGAGTGGCCTTTTAATGCGGCTGAACATACTCAAGTTCTTGTTGCCGGCCAAACGGAATACACTTGGCCGACCTATTTTAAAGTTTCTGATTGGAATAGTTTTCAAATTGTTGAGGATGCGTCGTTAAACTCATCCTATAAACAATTAAAATATTTAGAGCGCGATGAGTGGTATCAATATCATAGAGATGATGATTACACTGCTGGAAGCGCTGGAAGAGGTATACCTCAATATGTATTTCCCTCACACGGATCAGGCTTTGGTGTAACTGAAAGTCCTGATGCAGCCTACTCCGTGAAGTATAGATATTATTTAACACATAGCGATTTAATCAATTCGGGAGATGTAAGTCGTATACCCACAAACTTCGATTCCTGTATTGTCGATGGTGCATTATATCAAATGTATCAATTTAAAGATAACCTTGAAGCCTCACAAGCAGCCTACGCGGCGTTTGCTGATGGTCTTAAAAATTTACAAACCTTGTATATCAACAATTACGAATATGTGCGTGATACCAGAGTAAGGTTCTAATGCCAGAACAAACCCAGTCGTTCAAAGTTATATGCTCTGGCGGTCTGAACTCTAATGAAAATCATTTAGATTTATCAGACAACAAACCAGGTGCGGCCACAAGATTGGTCAATTACGAGCCGTCACTTTTTGGCGGCTATCGTCGTATCAATGGGTTTGCCCCATATAATGCTTCATACCCAGAAGTTGGCGTTGGCGGGGTTGGTACTGGTAAAATTTACTGCATTGCAATTTATAAAAATGAACACATTGGAAATCCATATTTAATAGCTGCACGAAAAAATGCATCAGGTAATACCTACTCGTTTTGGAAATATGTAGATGGTTCTGGTTGGGCAGTCTTAAACACCGGACTTACTCTAGCTGTTACAAGTGGTTCTAGAACAGTTGATAAGATTAGATTTGTACAATTTGATTTTGGCACAGGTAGTCAGATTTGTTTTGTAGACGGGGTCAATAATGCGACCGTATTTAATGGAACAAATTGGTATGCAATCAATAGCTCTAATTCTGGTGGTAGTTCGAGCCCAGGTGGCAATCAAGTTGTTAATGCACCAGAGCTCGTAGATGTATTTGAAAATCATTTATTTCTAGCAGGGGACAGAACAAGTAAGGCTGTTATAACACATTCCGCAGCAAAAGATCCTTTAACTTTCACAACAGCAGCGGGTGCAGGACAAGTTGTAACTGGATTTAATGTTGTTCAGATTAAACCATTTAGAGATAACTTATTTGTATTCGGCACTAACGCAATCAAAAGTGTAAAGGTTGTAAGTAATGCATTTGTTTTAGATAATGTAACCGCAAATGTGGGATGTGTTGCTAGAGATAGTGTCTTAGAAATTGGTGGAGATTTATTATTTTTAGCGCCGGATGGTTTCAGACCCGTTGCGGGTACTAGTCGAATTGGGGACGTGGAACTTGAAACAGTTTCAAAACCCATTCAAGGAGCTTTAGTAGATTTAATCGAAAACTATGATTTAACAACAGTTAATGGTGTTGTCATTAGATCTAAGTCTCAAGTTCGGTATTTTGTTGGGGGTAGTACTGTACCAGTTACGGATAGTTACGGAATAATAGGCGGCCTATCTGATAGTTCTGGATCAATAGAATGGGAATTTGGAGAGTTGCTTGGAATACGGGCTTCTTGCTGCACCTCTGATTATATTGGTACCACAGAGTATATTCTGCACGGTGACCATGATGGTAAAGTATATAGGCAAGAATCTGGTAACTCATTTAATGGGACAGATATCGTAAGCGTATATCAAACTCCATACTTGGATTTTGGAGAAACCGAAGTCCGAAAAACATTACGAAAAGTTAATACTTTTATAAGGGCGGAAGGCCCAATGACAATGAATTTATCAATGGCATATGATTGGGGGAGCGGTGATTCAAGCCGACCTAGTACATATTCCCAAGATAGTGCTGGTGCCCCAGCCGTGTTTGCTGGGCGTAACATTACGTATAATGGCGCTAACGTCATTTACGGCGGTGCATCTAAACCAATTATGACAAGCGATATTCAAGGCTCTGGCTTTAGTGCTAGGGCCAATTTTGTGACTGTGAGCCAAGAAGCATCTCACACAATCCAAGGTATTGTTTTCGAATTTTCTGTATCAGGGAGAGCTTAACAAATGGCGGGCTACACTAGACAATCCACTGCAACAATAATTAATGGGGCTGATATTACAGCGCCACCATTAAACGCGGAATTTAACAAATTAGTAGAGGCATTTCATGCAACAACTGGTCACGCGCATGATGGATCAACAGGTAGCGCTCCAAAAATTGTTTTAACAACAAGCGTGTCTGGGTACTTGCCAGCAGCGCATGGTGGTGTCGGAGGTAAAAATAATACAACAGCAACCACTACTCCAGGTGTTGGGGATGATAGTGGTGATGGATATGCCCCTGGTTCTATTTGGGAAAACACAAATACGGGGCGTGTATATTTATGTGTAGGTAATTCAACTGGTGCAGCAGTTTGGAGAGAGATTGTAACGATCCACTCAGGTAATTCTATACTTCCAGTCACAACCAATTCAATTGATATTGGTAGCGCCAGTTTAAAATTTCAAGATATATTCTTACAGGGCGGAATAAGTTCTGCGGGCAATACGGCAATTGGTGGGACTTTAACAGTAACAAGCACTTTGGGTGTTACTGGTGTTACCACACTAGGTACAGCAAACGTAACCACTGGTAATATTGCTACCGCTGTCTTGACCTCTGCGGATATTAACTCAGGAACAATGGATAACGTTGTTATTGGCGCCTCAACCGCTCAACCAGCTACTTTTACCACCCTTACAGCATCAGGAACAAGTACCCTTGCGACAGTAGATATAAACGCTGGTAATATTGATGGCACGGCTATTGGTTCTAACGCTGCTTCAACAGGCGCGTTTACTACAGCATCCACTACAGGATTAGCAACACTGGCAAGCGTGGATATTAATGGCGGAAACATTGATGGCACAGTAATTGGTAATGCAAGCAAAGCAGCAGCATCATTTACAACCGTAACTACAACAGGACAAGCCACACTTGCTACAGTTGATATAAACGGCGGCACAGTAGACGGAACAGCAATTGGTGGATCATCTGCTAGTTCGGGTGCTTTTACTACTTTAACCTCTTCTGGTGGCATTACAGGCACTCTTACAGGAAACGTTACTGGTAATGTAACGGGCAACGTCACGGGTGCAGTTACTGGGAACGTAACTGGTAACCTAACAGGAAATGTCACTGCATCTTCTGGCACATCTTCATTTAACAATGTTACTGTTAATGGTAACTTAAATATGAACGCGGGCACTTCCGCTACAATTACAAATTTAACAGCGCCCAGTGCAGATCTTGATGCTGCAACTAAGAAATATGTAGATGATGAGATATCTACTCTCGTAGGTGATGCGGGAGCTGGTCTAAATACACTTGGCGAACTTGCAGACGCTCTTAATGATGATGATAGCTTTAGCACAACAGTAACAAACAGTATTGCTACAAAACTACCATTAGCGGGTGGGACGCTTACAGGCGCTCTTGCTATGTCTACAAACAAGATCACTGGTGCTGGTGACCCAACAGCCGCCCAAGATGTGGCTACAAAAGCTTATACTGATACCCAACGTGATACGCGCCTTGCCCTAACGGGTGGTACACTGTCTGGGGCATTAGCTATGGGCAATCAAAAGATTACCGGATTAGGTACCCCAACAGCAAATACAGATGCAACTACAAAAACATATGTTGATACTATTCTTGGATCAGCTACAGCAGCAGCTTCCTCTGCTACGGCGGCGGCGGCAAGCCAAACTGCGGCTGCCTCAAGTCAAACTGCTAGTGCCTCATCTCAAACTGCTGCGGCAAGTTCAGCAACTTCTGCGGCGGCTTCGCTTTCAACATTTCAAAACCAATATCTTGGGGCATTAAGTAGTGCTCCCTCCCAAGACCCAGACGGGTCGGCGCTTGATCTAGGTGATCTTTATTTTGATACAACAGCGACTGCCATGAAAGTTTATGGGGGTTCGGGTTGGACAAATGCGGGATCATCTGTAAACGGCACATCAAATCGTTACTCTTATACAGCAACCGCAGGACAAACGACATTTAGCGCTACTTATGATTCCGGTTATGTCGATGTGTACCTCAATGGTGTAAAACTTAAAAATACTGCTGACTTTACCGCTACAAATGGCTCCACTGTCGTTCTAGCTTCTGGTGCCGCTGTAAATGATATTGTTGATATTATCGGCTATGGAACATTTACGTTAGCCGATCATTGGACAAAGACCCAGGCAAACGCTCAATTCGTGGACGTTGCTGGCGATACTATGAGTGGTGATTTAAATGTTGATAGCGGTAGTTTAAAAGTAAGAAGCACCAGTGGCTCTACACTAGAACTTACTAACACTTCAACTACTCTTGGAGACAATGCTTTTGTTGGTGGTTTAGCTTTTAGAAACGATGACACTTCTGGAAGTCCTCCACATTATTCTGGGATAAAAGCAAGAACTGATGGTTCTGGTGGTACAGAGATGGATCTGGAGTTCTACGCCAACAGAGATAAGTATGAAACTGATGCTCCCCATATGATACTTCGAAGCACTGGTAATTTTGGCATAAATATTGCAGACGCTTCTCAAAAGCTCCATGTTGGCGGAAACGCAATTATCACTGGCCTTACTAGATTAGGCAATGGAACAGCGAGTTCTCCAGCGTACCAATTTGTCGATGACACAAACACGGGAATGTATAGAAGCTCCAGTGATGTACTTGGTTTCTCTACTGGAGGCACAAATAGACTAACTCTCAATTCAACTGGTGCTACCTTTGCTGGAACCGTAACAGCTACAGGAATGGGAATTGGAACCACAAGCCCTTCTACCCCACTACATGTTGTAGGCAACAACGGAATTTTAGTAGATACGTCAGGTAATGGTGATGGACAAATTTATTTCGGGGGTATCTCAGGTTCAGACAGAACTTACCTATCAAGGCAAACTAACGATTTTGCAATATGGAATGTTTCAAGCGGAATAATAAAATTTGCTACTAATGACGCAGAAGTTATGCGTATAGACAGTTCAGGCCGAGTGGGAATTGGTTTAAACAACGCCTCTTCGTATTATGGTAATCAGCTAGTTGTAAGCACTCCTAATGAGGGTGGGATTACTATGGTATGTCCATCGGATGGTGAAAATTATTTGATGATGGCAGACGGAACTTCTGGTGGTGAAAGATACAGAGGTTATATCGGGTATAGCCACGCTAGTAATTATATGAGGTTTGCTACTGGTTCAGATGAACGTGTTAGAATCACAGATGTTGGAACCGTATTAATAGGTAAGACTAGCTCATCTTTTAGTACAGTAGGTCAAGAGTTTAGGTCAGGTGGAGTTACGATTTTAGGCCGTTCTGGTGGTGAACCTTTAACATTAAATAGAACTAGTAATGACGGTGGTATTTTAAACTTTAATAAAGATAATGCAACAGTAGGTAGTATTGGTGCAAATGGCTCATACCCTTATATTGGTTCTCACGGCTCATCTGGAAAAGGTATTAAAATAACTGATGCTCTGTTGCCAGCAACAAACGCTGGTGCTTATAACGATGCAGACGTAAACTTAGGTGCCTCAAACGTGCGTTGGAAAGACCTACATCTGTCAGGCACAGCATACGTTGGAGCTGGAATGCAACTTGCTGGGCACCCAGTGATCGGTTACGATTCTTTTGATGGTGGTTATGCTACACGACTAGGCAGTACTGGAAGTTCAACTCTAAACGCTACCCAAATTTATGCTGGTGGTAGTGTGCAAGCTACTTTTAAAGGTGGCAAAGTGGCAATTGGGACTACTTTAGCACCATTTACCCAGTTAGATGTGGTAAGCAGTGGTAATTCAAAGATGTTAATCCACGCTGACACTGACACCGTTGGTAGTCTTGCATCCTTAATGTTTAAGACAGATTCTCAGAATTTAGACAGCCGAATGAAGGGTGCTATTATCTTCAAAAGAGATGATCCTGGGACTAGAGGAACTGGTTCATTAAACTTTTGTGTGAACGGAGTTAATAGCGATGTGAACGCTGGTATAGCTGACGCTAAACTGACTATTGACAGCACAGGTGCAGTTACTATGCCATCACAACCAGCGTTTCTAGCTCACCCTTCTTCTAGTCAAGACAATATTACTGCTGGAGGGGCTACAACAGTTGCGTTTGGTGCAGAAAATTTTGATGTGGGTTCCGACTTTGCAAGTAATACTTTTACTGCTCCTGTAACAGGTAAATATAAACTTAGTGCTTCTGTTTATTTAAGTGTGCTTGACACAGCGGCTACTTATTATGAAGCATCTATAAGAACCTCAAATAGAAACTATCATAACATAATTCAACCAAAGTTCTCTAGTGATCCTTTCTACTGGACTCTACCTATTAATGTTTTAGCAGACATGGACGCTGGTGATACAGCTTATGTTACGATTGTACAATATGATGCTACTCAACAGACAGACATTTTAATTAGCTCATTCTTTTCTGGCTACCTAGTAGCATAACCATTGGGCGAAACAACCCTGTCATAAAGGAGACATAACAATGGCAAACCACACTAAAACAACAACACTTACAGATTTACAGCAAAAGATACTTGCTAATGATCTATACACAGCATCAGATAACTCAGGCTTAGATGCTTGGATTGATGGTGCAGTTACTGGCAAGATTAACAACTGCTGGAAACGTATGCAGTCTGAATGGACTACTAAGCTCATAAATGATGAGAGCTTTACGGATAGCATACCGAGTAATCAAGCTGACTTTGTAGCACTTGTAACAGCTAGGTCAGACTATAAAACTCGTAAACAACGAGATGACGCATCTTAATGGGAGACAATAAATGAGTAGAGCTCGCGAACTTGCAGATGGACGCACCACATTTGTTACTGACAGTATTTCTTTAGGTGATGATGAAAAAATCAAATTAGGAAATTCTGATGATCTACAGATTTTTCACAGTGGGTTAGATAGCTATATAAACGATACGGGAACTGGCGACCTTAACATTAAAGCTAGTAACAACTTGTATCTAATGAGTGGAGCATCAGAGCTTTACGCTAAGTTCACTACTGATGGTGCGGCAACCCTTTACCATGACAATGCATCAAAACTAGCTACAACTTCCACAGGCATAGACGTTACAGGCACAGGAACTTTTACTGGAAATTTGGGTCTGGGAGAATCAAACCCTTTGGACATGTTATCAATCTCATCATCTGCTGGTAATGCTGCTATTAGACTTAAGCGAACAGACACTGCTATTGTGAATGATGATATCTATGGTGTAATTAATTTTGCTGGCGATGACAGCGATTCAAACGCCAGTGGTATCCGTGGTTTTATTCGAGGTAGAGCTGCGGGCACTGGTGGTGGAATGAAGATGGAGTTCCATACCGCTGGGGGTGGTGCGGCTTTAGTTTCAGATCCTCGAATGACACTGGATGCTGATGGACAGTTAGGTATTGGCAGTGCGTCAATAGAATATCCGCTTCAAGTAAGTGGGTCTAATGTTTCGTCTGGCGGTGGTTTAGCAACGCTTGGAATATTTGATGATGGAACTGCTTATAATGGTACAAACCCAGGGGGTGGTATATCATTTAGAGGAAAGTATAATAGTAGCGGCAACATTACTAACTTTGCAACTGTGCAAGGTATTAAGGAAAACACTACAAACAATGATTACGCCAGCGCATTAAGATTTACTACTCGCAGTAACGGTGGTAATCTGACAGAACGGCTCAGAATTGATAGTGCTGGTTTAATTTCTGCTGGCCCATTCGGTGGTGCAGGGAACGCTATCATTGCTGGCTCCTCTAGCCCTAGTTATACAAACCAACCTGGCACAAACTTACTTTTAAAATCTGGCGATGGCTCTGGTACTGGTAGCTCGTATATGACCTTTTCGACAAGTACTGGTGGTGCAAGTGGCACTACTGTGCGAACAGCGGCAGAAGCGATGCGCATACAATCAGACAAAATCGTTGTCGTAACATCAGGTGCCGCTCCAATTGAACCGACCATTAAACACTCAGGCTCAACAGGTTATTTAGCAAAGCTCAGAATTACTAATCGTTCTGGGCAAGCTGCAAACAAAGGTGGTTTGTTAGAACTTGGTGGTGTGTCTGACGATGGTGTTTCTCGTTCGGATATATTTGGCTCTATCGCTGGTTTAAAGTCTACGAGTGGTGGTAGTAACAGAGAAGGTTATTTACAATTCTCAACAAGTAACGGGAGTTCACTGGCGGAAGCTATGCGTATCGACGGCTCAGGCAACGTTGGAATTGGCACTACTTCACCCAAAAGACACCTCCATATAAACGGTGGTAACGAAACTACTAAAATTCAAATTACCAACCAAACGACTGGAAGTGGTACAGATGGTGATGGTTTCCAGATTGGTATTGCTACAGACGGAACAGCAAACATCGAACAGCGCGAAAATAATGACCTTGCGTTTTATACAAATAATACTTTACGTCAAAAAATAGACTCGGCTGGTCATGTAATGATTGGTACAACTGTCGAAGGTGAAACAGGTGCACATAATTTAACAGTTGCTGACAGTGGAAACGCGGGTATTACAATTCGCGCTGGTGCAACTAGTAGTTCAGCTATTTATATGTCTGACGCTACATCAGGTGCTGGCGAATATGGAAGTTATATAGCTTACGCACATGATACTGGTAGGCTGAATATAGCTACAGCTAGTTCTCCTCGCATGACCATCGACGGCTCAGGCAACGTGGGAATTGGAACTTCGTCACCTTCAAACTTTGGCACTAATTCTCAAGGTTTAAGTATAAACGGTACAGGCAATTATCAAAACCTTGTCTTAATGAAATCTGGTGCAACACAGTTTTATCTGTACACTAACGGCACAAGCGGAACTTTCTTAGGAACTGCTGTAAATCAGCCACTAATGTTTATAACTAATGACGCAGAAAAAATGCGTATCGACGGCTCAGGCAACGTGGGTATTGGAACGACTTCAATTGATGGCACTTTGCATTTAGATGCTGGAACAAGCAGTGATTTAATTATTGAAAAAGATGCTACTGGAAGTGCAGCAGTAAGATTCCATAATGCTGGAAGTCAGACTTCATATATATCACTCGATGCGGATGAGAACATGACTCATTATGGAGGTTCTGGAGTAGACCAAATATTTTATGCTGGTGCAGCAGAACGTATGAGAATAGACGGCTCAGGCAATGTTCATGTAAGATGTACTGATACCCCAAGCGCAAGTGTATCTGGCTTTTTATTTACGTCAGACCAACTTTATACATCTGCTGGAAACACGACTAACACTAACACTCAAGTTCGCTTTTACAATGGTAATGGTCTCGTAGGTAGTATTTCAACTGCTGGTTCTGGTACTGCTTATGCTACAAGCTCAGACTATAGATTAAAAGAAAACGTAACTTATACATGGGATGCTACAACAAGATTAAAGCAACTCAAGCCAGCACGATTTAACTGGATAGCTGACAGCGATAATACAATTCAAGACGGTTTCTTAGCACATGAGGTTTCTAGCATTGTACCTGAAGCAGTGTTTGGAACTAAGGATGCTGAAATACAAGAAAATGGCGATGGTTATCAATCGTTGGATTACAGCAAACTCGTGCCACTTCTCGTAAAAACAATACTCGAATTAGAAGCTCGCATAACAACATTAGAAGGATAAAATAATGGCAATTACATATACTTGGACAATCCCCTCAGTTGATCACTCAATAGCAACCGGAGGAATTACAACAATTCATTGGCAATGCACCGCCGTTGATGGTGATCATGGAGCACACTCTTATGGCTCTACATCGCACTCGCCCGACCCTTCAGATTCGGGGTACATAGCATACGACAGCGTAACTGAAGCAAATTGTATTACTTGGGCTCAAGCACAACTCGACAAAAGTGCAGTTGAGAGTAACTTGGCAGATCAAATAGCAGAGAGTAAAACCCCGACAATCGGTCGCGGTACTCCCTGGTAATGGCGGATATATCTTTAAGCGCTGCTGAATTGGAAGAAATGTTGGATCGCGCTGCACGGCGCGGTTCTAAACATGCTTTGGAGGCTGTGGGGCTTTGTGATGAAAACGCTGCTGATGATATTAGGCAAATGAGATCTCTCTTGGATGCTTGGCGAGATACGCGAAAAAGTATTTGGATAACAACAGTAAGAATACTTACCGTTGCTACACTTACCTTTATTGCTGGGGCTGTTTGGATGAGTTTTGATGGTAAATAATTTATTACTAAAACTTCTAGTATGTTTTTTATATGGGGTACTTATTTGTTTATTTTTAATCATTATTGTCCCATTAGCTTATGGTGAAGGGTGTGATAGTACGACTAATTCAAATTGTATTGAAACAAATAGCAACGCAAACTCAAACACGAATAGTAATATAACTTCTGAAACAACTGTTAAATCACCTCCCCCTAGTGCAATGGCTCCTTCTATAAATTCATCAAACTCTGATCTTTGCACAGTAGGCGTATCAGGAGCTGTACAAACACAGATCTTAGGAATTAGTGCTGGAAAGACTGTTCGCGACATGAATTGTGAACGCTTAAAAAACGCTAAAACGCTCTTTGATATGGGGCTTCGCGTGGCAGCCGTTAGTGTTCTCTGTGAGGATTCTCGGGTACACCGTAGTATGCTACGAGCCGGATCGCCCTGCCCAGTAAACAACGGTCTGACGGGGATAGCTGCACAAAAATACTGGGAGGATAATCCTCACTTAGCCCCTGGATATGTAAGTGGAAAAAAAGAACCTTGGAGCGCGGATGATAAAAATACTGCAAAAGGCGCTGTTGGCGTCGGTGGTCTGTTGTTGGGGCTCTTATTGCTTCTCTGAAGTTATTAACGGAAGCACCGATAATGCAGTTAAAAATGATGTAAGGCGATGGAATATGCGCTTAGTTCTCCCCCCAGAGGCTGGGCTTACAGTGTCCGGAGTATTTCACAAATACACTATAACTAAAGATGCAACTAAAAACGCAACCGTAACAATTACGAATAAACACATCGATGGTGATAGTAACATTTATAAGTACAGTGATAATTGGGACGGGATAGAAGGCAACACAAAAGTAAAATATGATCCGATAATACCAACTTTAGGAACTTTATTTGGGGATGGCGAGATTAAGGTAGATGGGGACGGAACACTCTCTGACGTAGTTGTACATTACCAATATAGATATGATACTTGCTTTAACCCTCTAACCGATCCTGAATGTCCTGAATTTGAGGCCGCTATGCTCAAATATTTGCTGGACAATAATTTGCTAGATACCGAACCAACAATTGATGATCCTTTTTATGATCAATGGGTTCAATTTCAATTAGAACAAAAAGCGGAAGCTGCCGAGGAAGAACCTACTGAAGAAACTGAGGAAGAAGAGGTAGAGGAAGAATTAAGCATTGAAGACGTGCTTTCCATTACCACAACTGCTGAAGGCTTAGTTGACCCAGAACAGCAATTAGCAATGCTTGAAAACTTAATAGGAACAAACAAGTTAGACGCATATTCTAAAATGACAATTGATGGCGGATCATTTGAAGAAACAATTACTTTAGAAGACGGAATATTACACGATAATAACAGAGCTTTTAAAAACTTAATAACAGATAAGGCCCACAATAAAATGGTTAGATCGCAATATAATTTAGATTAGGAGAAATTATGAATATCAAAATACTAACAGGACTTGCGTTCTTACTTTCAGCAAGCTCTGCAATGGCTATAAATTCACCCATTCAAGGTAACGTTCAAGCCAAATGCTCTATATGGACAGAAACAAGCGGTATATACGGGAACCCACTCCCGAACAAATTGGACACCACGCCAAGTTCGGGGGGTACCAAGGCTTCTATCAGGGTAGATATTGCCCAAGCTAATTTTTATAAAACTAGATTCACAACACCAACTTCTTTTAGCAGCTCGCCAACGTTATCTGATAATGTCACTTTCACAGGGTCTACGGTTGTAGGTCAAGTTTCAGTGGCGGCGATGTCTGCGTATGAGGGAGCCAAGGTAATTTCCCCAGCTAACGTTACTACATTTACGCACACATTGGCTGGTAGCACATGGTTTACTGTTAGCAGTACTGCAATGTATGGATATAACAAAAGTTTTCCAGCGGGTCAGTATACGGCCATAATTCAAGCTGAATGCATCGCAATCTGATATGGATATTAGTTTTTTCGCTACTAGGTTCTTTATGCCAAGCTCACGAAATGACACCAGCGTATCCGAAATTAAAACCTTCATATGTTGAGAAGGTATCTGTAACAACACTCAAGTTGTTTAATAGACGAGAAGACGTTAATTATTATGAGATCGAAGTTTTTACGGGGGAGTGGAAACCAGTTCCATTTGCAACAAAATCTAAAGTTATTAAGGTAAATTTAAATAAAACAAAATCCTTTGATGTATACATTAGATCTGTTGATATAAAGAAAGTTGTTTATATTTGCACCGTATCAAAACTTCACCCAGGCAAGAAACAAATTACTTTAGTATCTTCGAGAATTTGCAGTAAGATAAAGTAAGAGTAATGAAATTAATTATAGCAGTAGTTGTGCTTACACTTCTCTCGAATTGTTCTTGTCGAGTTGCATTGGCAGATTCAGCGTCAAACTCGTTAAGTCTATCCCTGCCAAGTTCCCCAATGGGCTACCAGAGCGACAAATTTAGGGCTGGAGAGCTTGATTGCTCAAATGCCATAGGTAGCGCAACAAATTTAGAATTCGGAGTTACAAGTATAATACAGGGCAGCACATCTACAGATCAAAGCAGGGTTGGCGACATTGGAGTTTACTCAAGGATTACAATCCCACTAGGTGCCCGAACTAAATCTCGAATAAATTGTAATAGGTTATACGAATTAGAACTGCAAAAGAAATCGTTAGAAGTGCAAAAACTTCAACAAGAAATAAACCAGTTAAAAGCACTATCGTTCGAGAATTAAGGTAAATATGGCGGATATAGAGTATAAAGGAATAAAATTAGGGCTAGGTGGAAATCGATTATTTATTATAATCCCAGCCGTTTTTACTGTGATTGGATTTTTATACGGCGGTTTTGAAGCTTATAATTCTTGGATTTTGATGCAAAAGAAGATTCAAAACTATACGGCGCCTGATTTGTCTGGGATAAATAAAAGAATTACGGCACTAGATGGTAAAGTTGTCCTTTTAAATACTGAAAATGAATCGCTTGCCCAAGTCGTTAGAGAGCAAATTAATTCAATGAAAGAAACCGTAGCCGTATTACAAGCTGACGTATATGATATTAAGCTAGAGATTAAACAAGATATAAGTAAAATGAGTGACCGGATTGAAGCGCAGCTCGATAAACAAGCAGATAATCTCGATGCCCAAGAGATACGCAATCGAAATAATGTAGGTATTGTTCGTGATATTATAAATTCTTTTGAGGTTCGAATAGATCAGAAAGTAGAGCGCCTCGATCAAAAAATAGATACCCTTGAAAAAGACTTAGATGAGAAAATTACAATCGCCCTTTCAAACCCATTAAACAATTAAAAGCTTGATATTACACTAACTAATGTAGTATACTGTTAATAACAATTCCCAAACATATAGGTACTACATGCCGTATCAAGTTCGTCGTTTTAAAGACGAAGATACCAAGAGTGTTTTAGCAATAGCAAAGTGGCTACATAAAAATTCTCGATACAAAGATTTTAATTTAGACAAAGTTAAACTGACAACACTTTTTAAACAAAGTTTGAATGAAGACAGTCCTAC
>Ga0208669_1000574_pt1 | contig 14432 bp, 15 predicted proteins | sample 21_taG_FD_184095 | JGI IMG/M metagenome (GOLD analysis project Ga0208669, IMG submission 184095) | Marine viral communities from the Subarctic Pacific Ocean - 21_ETSP_OMZ_AT15319 metaG (SPAdes) (version 2) | ecosystem: Environmental > Aquatic > Marine > Oceanic | place: Pacific Ocean | collected...
CTCTTATCGAATTCGTGGATTAGCGTAGACAGTTACCCCGCAATGTCAGGCAGTCTAGCATTCCACGTGGATGACTGGGTCATTTGCTCACACGGGAGCAACCCGACCAGACGCAGACTCTTTGCGTGCAACGACACAGGATGGTATCTGATGGAGGAGAACACGATTGACGATAGTGGCCGCAAAATCGGGTCCACCTCGGAATCGGGAACTACCGCGATAGCCGGGAAACTCGTCACCCGTGCATACACGCTTGGCAATCAAAACGTCAAACGATGGAGACGTGGCCAACTCGGAGTGAATACCGTCAACAACGATGCGTTCAATATCAAAGTCAATACGCTCGATCCTGACGCTTCAACTACTGTTCTAAGCCACACCGCAGACTCAACGGAAGAAGCACTCTTACGATTCGGTACAGGACGGACAAGGGGGTATGGCGCGCAAGTTGAGATCAACGTCACAGCAGGCACCCCGTCCTTTCGTCACGTGTCCTTGGACGCAATAGCAGATGGACTCAACATTAGAACGGAGGTTGCATAGTGGCGATCTCTGCATCAGTCACGCGCGGGTTTACGTACGCTACGGGTATTGATATTTCTGCCGCCAATCTCAACGAACTCGGAGTACCCACAGTGACTATTAACGAATCAAACGTGAACATCACGGGAGGAACCATAAGTGGACTATCCTCACCCATTGCTGTAGCAGATGGTGGCACAGGAAGTGCAAACGCAACTGCCGCCAGGTCAGCACTTGGAATAGGCACGATTGCCACCCAAGCGAGCAATGCGGTAGCCCTTACGGGAGGAACAATAAGTGGTACTATAATGACACTCAAATCCTATGCGGTGAGTGGAGTACCCTCCGCTAGTCCCGCAGGACAAATGATCTACGTGACGGATGGAAACTCAGGGGCCGCCACAGTTGCAGTATCGGACGGATCGAATTGGAAAGTAGTAGCACTGGGAGCAACAATATCGACATGAACATATTGGCTCAGTCACTCGAATTGTACGAAAAAATCGGAACTGATTTATTCAAGGATATTGCCGTGTATCTTGCCAATGGATACGTCTTCAAGACACCAAGCAGTTTGCTCTTGGGCAAAGCAGTAAAAACGAACGCAGGTAATCCTGACGCACAATGGAACGTCGAAGACCCCGATGCTTGGTACATCCGAACCGCAGTTGGAGACGGAGCGGTAAAAAAATTCATGGATCATATGCCTTATCCGCTCCCTTGGATTGGATGGATGAGGCACGTTAAGAACAAACCAGTAAAATATTTTAGTTACGAACAAGTTAAGAGGAGAATGCAATGAGTAGTCCTGACATTAATTACCCGGCTCAACAATCTTATGGCGAGAGCCTTTCTGAAGCTCTAAAAGCCCAAGCTGAATTCCTCAAGGGGACAGGCGACTTTGCAGACGTGGGTAGCCTGGAAAGCTTACTCCCACTCGAAGAAAGTATTCGTAAGAAAACCGCACAGACGGATACGGATGTTCTGCGAAAGACCTTATTGGGTACGGAAACCCAAACCAAAGTCGTACGTGACCCTGAGACTGGTAAGTTTGGCATACCTGATGGTGAGATTGTAATGTCAAGCACTGGACCTTCTGCTGGTCAGTACCAAATGATAAGTGGTGCTGATGGAAGCATAAGCATCATGGACACGACAACTGGTGGCACTTTGCCCCAAGGCCAGATGTATGTGAAACTCGGTTATTTGGAACCCGCAGGAGATGTGACGGTTGATCACCTTAACGATGGAGGTAGTGCTTATTCTAAGCCCGGATACAAATTAACCGCAAAAGGTGCTGCTGCCGGGTTGCAGTTGGAAAGCGCGGATAGAGTAAACGTCCTACAACAAAACCCTGACCGATTTAATACGGTTGGTACTGTTGGCATTGAACCACTTTCAAAGCATGGACAAGCTCCGGGAAGAGAAGCTGGTTTTACTCTTGGAGAATCAATTTCACAAGAAGACGTTGCCGAAGTATTCAGATCACTCAATACCGCTACTCCAACGGAGATTAAACAAACCTTCCAATTTAACGATCCAAACACAGGCAAACCACTAGAGGACGGGAGAACCATCACAACCCGCGAAGGTGACGGAATGGTTGACTTGCTTGGCGATACTCGATTCCTCCAACAATTTGAAACCAAGACTGCAACCGCAGAAGACGTTGCACAAGGACTTGCCGAGGAAGTCGGAGATCAATTTGTCGCTCCATCTGATGATACTCGAAGAGCGGGATTTGATGACAAAGGAAACTTCCAAGGCTTATCCGTCCTAGCCGAAGACATTCAACGTGGTAACCTGTCCCGTCAACGCGAAGCCGACTTGCAAGACGTGTCCCGCTTATCCGGTCTGTACCAAGGAATCATGGAGGACTATAAGCCTGGTACGGCCTCCGCCATGCAAGGTGCGAAGGATCTTATCGAGGAACAAAAGGGTAACCTACTACGTGACGTCGGAATATCCGACCCCGCACAAGTTGCGTCCCAAGGAGTACAAGCAGATCCGCTTAGACAAGGACTCATGACCCAAGCACAAGAAGCACTGGGTCAGGGACTGACCGACCGTGAGGAAAGACAGATTGCCGAAGCGGCACGCGCAAGGTCCACGATGATGGGGAGAACCTTTGACCAATCCGGTGCAATAGCAGAAGCGGAAGCTCGCGTACTCGAAGACAACCAACGCAAGATGCAGAACCGTGGGTTTGCACAATCCGTCCTTGGACAAGAAGCGGGAATTCAAACAGCAGACGATACCCGCAGAATGGGTGCAGATCAGTTTAACGTCGGCACGAAGATGGATGCCGAGAGACTACGCGAATCACTCCGCCAACAAGGCTTGCTCGGATACCTAGATGCCGCATCAAGGATTTCCCAAATCGAGAACCAGGACCAACTCGATCCATTCCAAGCGATACTGGGCCGAGGAGGAGGAACTGCACTTCAACAAGGACAGTCCGTTTTCGGACAAGCGGGGTACGGGTTGCAAAGTGGACCGCAATACTTGAACCCCGAAGCAGGGCTAGGCTTTATACAAAACCAAGCAACGAATGCCGCGAATATGTACGGGGCGCAACAGTCCGCTGACGCGACAAGGCAGGCAGGATTGTATAGCGGGATAGGCAGTGTACTTGGCGGTGGGTTAAGTGCATTTAATTTTGGAGGAAAATAATCATGGCAGCACCATTCTTTAAAGGAAACTACGGATCAGCACTGGCGCGGGTCGATACTCGACCAATACTTGAGGCAGGCAGAGCGCAGGGACAAATGTTTGCAAACCTCGGTGGACAAATCGGGGGGATGATCAAGGAGTACGGGCTTAATAAGGAGAAGCAAAAGGAGAACAAAAATACTATCAAGTCAAGTGTTGGTATTCTTAAAAGACTGCAACAAATTGATCCTGAGAATGCCGTTCAATATGAAACGCAAATCGAGCAATTGAACAACGAGGACATTGGCTTGCGTGAAAGAGCGGGACTTGCTGATAAAACCTTGCAGGGCATATCCATCACTGGGCAAATGGAGTCGAATATGCTTCGGAATAAGTCAGTTGCAGATTCGCTTAAAAGTACGCAGGACTCAAGGAATGCAGTAAAGAGTGCATTTGCACAAATGGACGAAGTTCTTAACGAGGCAAAGCAAGCGCAAACAGAAGCGCGTGAAGCTGGGTTGCCATTTGAATTCACCCCAACAGTCCAAAGAATGTTTGAAAATCCTCAGATCATAAAAGCGGGAATGGAGTCAGGAGACGCAAGCTTGCTCGGATCGTTTATCTCTGATCCTGCGATGGATAAATCAAGACAGTTGCAAATTGAAAAGCAGAAGCGTGATGTGGCTGAAGGAACATTCAAGCGTGACCTAAGAGAAGAGAGGGGAGGAGTAGTTGGAGAGGCTGAACGTCTAGACCAAGAGGATCAGCTAAGGACTCTTTCAGCAATGGGTCTATACAATGCTAGAATGAGCATGGGTTTCGGAGGTGGCGGAAGTGGAAAAACGCAAACAATGCAGGATAGCCTGGAGGATACACAAAAGGAATTATCAAGAATAAGTTCTTTAGATACTATGTTTAAAAACGACGACGGTAAAACTTTGTCTGTAGGTGATCTTTTAGAAAGTAAAACAAACAACGAGATAGGACTTAAAGAAGAGTATAACCTTACAAAAATGTCAGACGTGGATAGGAATAATGTTCAATTGTTTTTAACTCAGTCAGGAAAGGTTCAAGATGCACAGAGGCAAATGCCTGCAGAGTTGCGCGGTAATGTCGATTTGTCTGCTTTCGGAAATGAGCCACCACAAATAGGTCAGGAAGTAGAATTCCAAGGAAGAAAGGCTCGCGTCGTAAGTATTGAAAATGGACAAGTCAAAGTAACTTATGAAGGAACTTTATTTGAAAAAAACCTTGAAGACATAAATGCCGAAAAAAGAGAACAAGCGAGAATAGAGCAAGAGCGGCAAGCTGAATTTGACCGGGCTGCGTATCCGACTGATGCAATGGGCAGACCTACTGAATACGTTTACTAAATGGCAACATTACGGAAAATTGACGCACCTATTCAGTACGACCCAACTTATGGGTCTGTAGTAAAAATAGATTCACCTATTACATACGATCCCGTTGAGACTATGCGGGTTATGACCGCACCGTTATCAGGGCCAGCTCCCGTTCCCGACTTAATAGACACGGGCATGATTATCGGCCTTGAGGTCGTACCCGCAATAGTGGGGGGTCTTGTTGGTGCAATAGGTGGACCCAAGGGTGTAATTGGAGGTGGGGCCGCAGGTTCTCTGCTTGGCAACTACATGTCGCAAAACTACCGAATCAACCGTGGCTTCCAAGAGGATCTCGGACTAGCGGAACTCGGAGCGGCAACCGCACTAGGTGCGATCCCTTCAATCACAGGTGCAAAAGCACTCAAAAATATAGGCGGAGTTACCAGGACGGGGATTCGTTCAGCCGAAGGTGCGGGTTTGGCTACCGGAGAAATGCTTGCCCGAACATACGGAGACGAGGGACGCGCCCCAACAAGAGAAGAACTTGCAACTACCGTTTTATTTGGTGGTGCATTTGGTGGTGGCCTTGGTGCATTAGAAGCAAAGTGGTTAGGTAAGAACTTGGTCGAAGGTGCGGAGGAAGGAATGACTCGGCCCGAGCTTCTTAGTAAACACGAAAAAAACATTAAGGAAGCTGGAGGTATACAGAACCTGTCAGTAGGTACTCCATTACTTGAAGTCATGGACGTTGATGTCTTGGCCAAGAAATCACCCAAGGAAGCGGCAGAGGAATCCATCCAAGCTATGGAGAACAAGTTGCTCGATGAGTCTGAGGGCATGATCAAGGAGATTGCGACAGGGGAACCGTCATTAACTGGTCCATCACTTACTGCTCCAACGATGAGTCGTGGCGCATTGGAGTCATTCGACACGCCAACCTCCAAGCAAAGTATTCTTGGTGGACCATCACTTGATCAACCCACCATGCCTGACTCAACAAGAGTGATGTCGGATATACAACGGGCAACGGATGATCAAGCCGCACAAGGTGACGCTCTTGTTTCAGGCATGATGAGGCAAACCGAGGAAGGCCAAAGGCAAGCGAGAGAGATTGGCACGGTTAAACAAATGTCCGACTTGCAAAAAGCTTTTGATGCACAACTAGCACAAGACGATGAGATCTTCACCCCATTGATGCGGGAGGTCGATCTAGGCAAGCAACAAGTCGGTGACAACGCTAGGCTTGGCGAAATCCAACAGGGCATTGCAATGCTTGATCACAAGCACGGCCCGAACAAGGGTGCGAGTAATGAGCGCAAGAAACTCAATGCCGAGAAGCAACGCATACTGAGGCGTAATAACATGGTCCTTGATGACCTGGAAGCACAGATGCAAGGCAGACAAATGCCACCCAACAGGCAAGACATACAGTCTGGGGATCAACCAATGAAGCAAGCCGACCCCATGACCAAGTCGGAGCAGATGGCAGAGGACTTTCTTGGTCCCAAGTACGAGAAGTATTTCAATGTCGCAATGGGTGGAGGCGCAGGAGGTGCGGCAGCTTATGGAATGTTCACCAATGAAGAGGACAGTAATGAGATGGCGCAAGCAGGGGTAGCGGGTCCATTGGCAATACTACTTGCCGCAATCGGATTCAAGGGCAAGTCATTGAAAAAGTTCCTCAAGACCAAGAAATTCAAACAACTCAATAGCCAAGCCAAGCGAGATCCGCAGTCCATTGAACCTACTGCGATAAAATCCCAAAGGGTGGAGAATGCTGCCAATCGGGAAATTGCTCCTCCAGGTGCCATGAGGAAAGTATTCGATAATGTATTGGACGTCACTTCTAATGTGCTTACCCCTCTTTCCAGGCAGACAAAAAATTTAGATAAAAAACTCAAGACGGCGCTTACTTATCATTTCCGCCAACATGACATTAGGGTAGGGCAAAAGACTTCTGCTCTTATGAAAAGCACAATGCCCTTCATGAAGTCCATGAAGGAAGCACTAAAAGGGAAGCGCAAATTGCAAGAAGAGTTTGTAGACTTACTTAAAGTACAAGATGAGCTTGGGGTGGACTATGATGAAATGGTAAGGCTTATCGATAGACTTAAATTATCCAAGGAGTTAGACGCAAAGGTCAAGGGCGAGCTTAAACAAATGAGGGAAACCTTTGACCAAGTCCTGGCGTATGGTCGCGAAGAGGGTGGTTTTGACGTTGGGAATATAGAAAATTATTTCCCTCTTAAAATTAAATCAGAGGATTACAAATATCTTAGAAAGGCAATGGATGAAGATCCTAATTTAAGAGCAGCATCAAACGAGATTGATAAAGCCATTGATGAATTTGCAGCAAAGAACAAAATCAACAAGAATGATCTTAGCCAAGATGAGTTGGCGGAGATCGCAAGCAGGGTAATTCGTGGATACCCGGTAACGGGAAGCATTTCGGGGAACTTCAAACCAAGAAGTATTTTAGACGCAAAAACTAGAAAGAGAATAGAACGTTTTTATATGCATCCCGAAGATGCGTTGGAATCGTACATAAGGGGAACGGTTGAGGCAGTTGAAAGAAAGAAATTCCTTGGTGCGGTAAAACCCGCAAAAGGACAGGGTGTACCGGGCGAAGGTTTTCAAGATACAATAGACTCGGATATTGGAATGCGTGCAAAAGTTGACAAGACGCTTGCAGACGCGCTTGCTCAAGACTTGTTGAAAGGTACAAAGTTTGGAGCAGAAGACGTGGAGAAACTTAGGGATATAATACAGTCCAGGTTTTCGGGTGGTACAGAAATGTTCGCTGCAAGAGCAGCAAAGAACTTAGGATACTTACAGGTGATGACCAACTTGGGTTCTGCGATCACTCAGCTTTCTGACCAAGTGTTCAGTATTCACTTTAATGGGTTTGGCAATCACTTCAGAACTTTATTCAACCGTAAGGATATGTTTAATTTTGCTGAGTTGACAGGATTGAGTAACCGAGAATTCGAGGGTATGGGCAATAGTGATATATTGGGCAAAACCTTAGATTACTTATTTGGTAAGACCAAACTCAAGCAACTTGATCTGTTTGCAAAGAACGCATACATGAATGCCGCTTGGAGGAAGTATCATAAGCTCGCCAAGAGCGAAGGCGGATCTCAGAAACTCCGAGAGGAATTAAGACCATACTTCAAGGAACGCACGGACGAGATCGTTGAAGCAGTAAGAACTAATGTACCCAAGAACCAAGAACCTCCTGCCGAAGTTACCGAGTTAGTCTTTCATAAACTACTCGACGTTGCTCCTGCTACGGCAACCGAAGTACCCGCTGCATACATGAAAAATCCAAACTTGCGGATCATGTATATGCTTAAAACTTTTACCATTAAACAGATCGACGCGTTCCGCACGGCAGGGGTAGATAATATCCAGGCAGGTGGCAAACTATACTTGGCAGGTCGAGCCGAAGGTAATCAATCCAAGCAGGAACAGGGAGTAAGGCTTGCCGTCAAAGGAACAAAAGACTTAGTGCAGATTGCAACCTTGTTTGCCGCTGCTAATGCCGGAACCGACGTCATCAAGGACGTTATATATGGAAGACCAATTGAAGTAGACGAAATGATAAAGAATAACCTTTGGCAGACTATTGGGATCAATAGGTATCATGTATACAACGCAAGAAGGAAAGGGCCATTCAAAGCGGCAATAGATTATCTTGCCCCACCAACTGCATTCTTTGATAGAGGGTGGCAGGATATATCTGCCATTGTAGGGGACGGTGAGTACAAGGGAGCAATGCTTCAAGGCACGCCTTTGGATTTAATCTACTGGAGATACCTTGGAGGACTTGACAAGACGAGCGTTCGCGATTAAGTATATTGGCACAAGATTCATTGTCTTGTGTGATTGCGGATGGGGACATTCGCACCAAGCGGGGGGTAAAACCCTCGCTTTTTTTTGTGACTTAATCTTTTTTTCAAAATAACACTTGACGAATAGTAAAGTATTCTATCTTGTTGCGTCTTGTACATGACTAATACGCAAATCCTCAGACAGAAAAACCTTGAACTTGTCAAGGAAAAGTCTATGAATTTGAACGGCACGCATCTTATGGGCCGGCGTAGCTCAGTTGGTAGAGCAGAAGACTCTTAATCTTACCGTTTTCTTTCAACGAAGTCGTGTGCTAGTCCTCATGAATAAAGCACAAAAAAGCAAATTACAAAAAAAGAACAAAATTATACTTTGTTCTGACGAAAATAGTGGTAAGGTTGCACAAAACAACACTAACCCTATCCGTGTCGAAATCAAACCTCGGCACAACAAACATGGAGTCACTCAAGTCATGGAAATAAACATCGACAACGAGCGGATTCGTAAAAGCCTGGACACCTCTTGCCCCACAGAGGCTACCGAAAAAGTTCAACCAGCCCTACTCGAAATCATCAATCAGCGGATCGAGAAAACTACTCCGTTGATTGCCGCCCTCTTCAAAGAGTACGAGTTCAACCGTCTTGCTACGGGCAAGCAAGCGTCTGACGATACCAAGCGCAAGAACGTGGTCTGCATGAAACGGATCTTGTCGAAGTACGACATTGATGCGGAGAAGCACGATATTCGTTACTTCGCGAAGAAGATCGATGGTCAACCCATTGCCGAACATTATGCTCAGTTCCACCGCAAACCGACCGACGTTCGCATGGCACGATCAATCTTCTCAAAGGGATGGGTTCGTTACTTCAAGGAACGATGCGGAATCGACACTTCGTTTTTCAGCAATTGGATTGCCTTGCAACTTGATACCATTCGGGTCAAGCCCTTCATGCCTGACGAGCGTGAACGCAAGTTGATCGAAGAGAAGTGTGAGAAACTTCGCACCATCGACCCTGACCTTTTCCTTGCGTACGCACTCGCGTACGGACTTGGCTTGCGTAGCTCGGAGATTCAGAGGGCAAAGTTTTCTGACTTATGGGAATCCGATGGGAACAAACTTATTCGCATATGGAACCCCAAAGGCGTATCCGATTGTGAAATCGATGGCCGTGGATACCAGGACAGGCCATGCGATCCTGCTTGGTGGGATGAGCTTATGAAGAATAAAACGTCGGACGATGCTTTTATAGTTCCGGTGCAGGAGGACCGAATCGTTCGCGACTTCCCTCAGTTTCTGAGAATAAGTTGCGGGATTACGGACAAGCGTCCCGTACACAGGCTCCGTAAGTATTGCGGCCACCGGATCATGAAGAACAACGACATATTTATCTCCTCGAAAGCGTTAGGACACTCGTCCATTGAGATGACCAGTAAGATATACTCCGGTCTGCCGAGTGTATCGCCAAGCTTCTAAGCGCTAAACCTACCCCAACCCTTGCCCAACCTCAAAGACACAACTGTAACAACTACAATACCCCACATAACACTACCAATATGAAGACAACAATAGACTTGAATGGGCTGCGAATTGAACACAATGGAAAAGATTCGGTACTCCTAATTTCGGAAGCACCGACTGAGATCGCAATAGACGATCTGATATCCGAACTTACTTCTTTACGATCTGAAACTTCAGAGGAATCGAAATCTGATCGCCCTCTTCGGCAATCGCCTTACACCCGGCTCGCAGAATTAAATCGTACAATTGGGCTTGTATGAGTCCTGTATCGTCACCGAGTTTTTTCACACGTTCGCGCACCTCGGTGGATAATCTGAGCGACACTGGTTTCGTTTTTGATGTGGATCTTGGCATGGCTCCACTAAATTTCACAGTAATATACATAACACAACATTAAAATACAGTATGGGAAAATTAAGTAAAATAAAGCGGCCACCAAGTGGCGGGGGAAGCGGAGGCAATTACGCTAAACTTCTCCAAGGCGAAAACAAGTTCAGAGTTGTTGGCGATATTGATGATACCCCTCCGGGTTTCATTGTCGGAATGATTGGATGGACAACGAACGAAGAAGGTCAACGCAGACCCGTGAGGTTCATCTACGGAGAATCTGCACCCGTCACCTTTGACGATAAGCCCAAGGAGTTCTTCGCAATGCTCGTATGGAATTACGCAGAGGAACGAATTCAGATCCTTGAGTTGACCCAAGCGGGACTGAAGGATGAGTTGATCAAACTCGATGCAGACGAGGACTGGGGAGATACCCGCAAGTACGATATCAGCATCATGAGATCTGGTGAAGGACTTGAGACGAGTTACGTCATGACCCCGAAGCCGCACAAGAAACGGGCGGAAGAGATCAATGCTGCGGTAAAGGACATGAAAGTGAACCTCAATGCGTTGTACACCGGAGACGATCCTTTTGCGGATGAAGCGCCAAGCGCGAAACCCAGTGGTGGTGACGAACCTGCACCTTTCTGATGCTACGAACTGACATATCAAACTCTGCGTATCATGCGCAGAGCGAACTGAGCCGGAGTGTGGCGTGGTCCCTGACCACGTCATGCCCGGCAAAGGTTTGGCACAGGATGAAACATCCCACGCCTGACGATGCGAAACATTTCGTCATTGGCGGATGCACACACACGGCAACGCTTGAACCGTTCAAACTCGAAGACGAGTATGCGGTCAAGCCCGAGAGCATTGACGGGAATAGTTCGCGAACCAATGCGTACAAGGCGGCCTTTGAGGAAATGCAAAACCATGCTCCTGACAAAAGGTGGCTCAATCAAAGCGATTACGACTTGTGCATGGGTATGGCGGAAAGCGCAAGGGAACATCCGTTGTTGAAGACGTACTTGGGAAAGAGCGATACGATCATCGAGGGAACCGGATTGTTTGGGTATCAAGGTGCGGATTGTAAGGTCCGTCCTGATCTATATAACGAAGGCGCGGGTGTGGTGCTTGACCTTAAGACAACACAAGAAGGAGATCCGCGAGGTTTCCACTCTTCGGTCAGAAGATACGGGTATGATTTTCAAACCTGCTTCTATCTCGAAGGGTTGCGTGCTATGGGGTATGACCCCAAGCAATTCATCTATCTTGTGGTTGAGAAAACGCCACCCTTCCTGACGAGTGCGTATACTATCGACTCATCTCAGATCGAGAAGCAGAAGGTGCGCATGGGTGAGGCTTGCCGGACATATGCCAAGTGCGTAAAGACGGGCGTATGGCCTGGTTATGGTGACCACGTACAAACGCTTGGGTCAACGGAACGCTTCGAGGTAGCGAAGGATCGATACTCGATCAGCGAGCTTGCGGCTAAATTCAAGATTAGTCGAAACCGTATCTATTCGCTCATCAAGCAACACAAGCTTCCCAGTGAGTACTACGGAAAAAAGCGTACCATTCAGTTAACTGAATTCTCTGAGGCAATTAACACACCCCGGAAAGTAGCATGAGTGGAAAAACAGTTACGCTGCTTCTAGGTAAAAAAGCTTTGGAGTTAACCGGGTATCGCTCGTTGAACTCATTGAACCAACTGCACGAATCCGACGACGTGGAACTAACGTGCTACAGGATAAAAGGTGGAAGAGGACAGGGTGGAATTGACAAGGCTTGGAGTGAGAAGGAGTTGAAAAAATTCATGAAGGACAATCATCAAACAACACAAAAATGGCTAATAGATTAGAACAAATAAGGCGGCTGAAGCAGGGAATCGGATTTGCAAAAGACCACATTGACAAGAGCGATTGGCACGCTGCTGTCGTGGTACAAGGCGCGTTGATCGAACAACTCTTGGCATTGGTGGAAGGGGAAGACTTGAATTCTCAAAGCGATCCCGATCTGACGATTACCTTCGTTGAGGATTGCGGAGATGGAAAAGAGTAAGTGCTTGGTCGCAATCGACCCCGGTGCAAGTGGTGGATTTTGTCAGTTCGTGGATGGGGAAGCAGTGTGGGCATGGAAGTTCACCAGTTATTCCGATTTTGTCGCTGACATTATGGACCTCATGGAGAACCTTGACCACACGGTTGAGTTTATCCTAGAGGACGTACCACCCTTTGCAGGCAAGAACATCCCATCCTCCGCAGGGTTCAAGCTAGGCAAATCATGTGGCTTTTACGATGGCGTATCCCGTGGGCTACAACTGCCATGCCACATGGTACGACCCCAAGCATGGCAAAAAGGATTGGCCAACGTTGCAGGACAGGGTGGGGCTAAGAAGAAACGCATCCTCAAGGACCATGCACTACGGCTTTATCCAAAGCTCGGCAAGACTGTAACACTAGCGACAGCAGATGCAGTCTTGATCGGACATTATCACACAACAACAAAACAAAAAGAAATATGAACACAGCAATACAACAAACAAGACTCATTCCGAGTCCATACTATTACGATCCCCAGGAAGGCGTATACATAACCATCCGTACCATTGACTCGGTCATGGCCAAGGAGTTACTTGAGGGTCAGACGAAAAATCGAAAGATTTCCAAATCCACGGTAAAAAAATACAAGGAGTTCATGAAGCTCGGACAGTGGGTACTGAACGGAGAACCTTTGATTTTCGGTGGAAGCAAGTTGATCGATGGTCAGCACAGACTGACTGCTTGCGTGGAGTCGGGGCAATCATTCAGAGTAGTATGGATCGAACTTGACAAAGAAGAGGTATTCAAGACCTTGAACCAAGGCAAGCGGAGAAACGGAGCAGACGTTTTGTCGGTCTTTGGTCATGCCAATTCAACCAACGTATTCTCTTCAATTTGTATCCTTGCGAGAATCGACAAGTTTGGGGAATTGGGATACCAAGGTTTTGGAAACGCCGGGCGTTTGCCTATTCCCAATCATGAGGTCGAAGAGTATGCGTCAAAATACCCGCACCTTGACGTCTCGATACGCAAGTGCGAGGCCTGGTATCGTCAGTTCCGCCTCAAGAAAGGTCCGTTGGCTGCCCTTCATTACTTACTCAGACGTTCCGAAGCAGATCGTGTACCGATGGGTGAGGATTCGGATGACTTGAAATCCGATGCGTTTATGCAGAGTTTGTGCTTGGGTATGAACTTGGGCAAAGGAAACCCGATCCTTCCTTTGCGGAACAGTTTGCTTAGACAAATGTCGGCCAACGAGAAGATTTCTCCGCACTTCATTATTCGTGGTGGAGTCTTGGCATACAACGCTTGGCTGACCGGACAAAAGCTAAACGTGTGCAGGGTTGGCCGGATCACGAAGATTCCAAAGATTGTCACGGAGCAATGAATAATTTATACCAAAGGGTTGTCACAAAAGATACGCTCACTATTACTCTTGAACACAATGGTATACATCCATCAGACCCGAACTACAAAAACTATATAAAGCTAGTATTGAAGGACGGGGGTGACTCTATGGAGGTTGATGGCAAACAGTCCAAGCAAGTTGAGATTATATTGAAGGGGGACAACCAAAGGGAAGTCTTAATTGACTTTTTGAAAGGCGCGTTAAGGGAACTGTACGGTCCCATTTGGGATCTTAATGGACCAATTCCTTATGGCTGACTTCGATCATGCCGAATTCAAACGCAAGCCTGGTGAAAGTGTAGCTCAAGCAAGTGTCCGCATAGCGGCAAAGTACGACGTTGAACGACAAACTGCTCGCAACTGGGTAGTGGGTCATCGAGATCCCGAAGCGGGTTTGATCAGGCTCAAGAAGAGTCGTGCGATGGACGAGAACCTGCGAGTCATGATGGCCTTCGCATCACCCGGTTGGACCTACACGCTTGACGATATTGCGGAGTGCATAGGCTGTTCCAAGGAGCGCGTGAGGCAGATACAAAATTCTGCCTTGCGCAAACTCCGCAAGCGTACTGATTACTTGAAGAAAGAACTAAGAAAACAATGATAAAAATACTACAAAAAGCTATATTTCACTCCTTGTTCCTACTGTCCTTAATTGTGTTCATATGGATGGTCTTGGGATTCATACTTACAATATTGGGGATCTGAACATGTCGAAAAACAAGGAAAAAAGAATCATGTTGGGGGAAGCTGCAACCGCAATTTTGGATG
>Ga0208669_1000575_pt1 | contig 14428 bp, 6 predicted proteins | sample 21_taG_FD_184095 | JGI IMG/M metagenome (GOLD analysis project Ga0208669, IMG submission 184095) | Marine viral communities from the Subarctic Pacific Ocean - 21_ETSP_OMZ_AT15319 metaG (SPAdes) (version 2) | ecosystem: Environmental > Aquatic > Marine > Oceanic | place: Pacific Ocean | collected...
GTGAACAAAATACTAGAGCTATCAGGTTTGTTAATTGAAAAACCGATACTAGCAGAGAGTGCTCTTAGAAATGAAGCTACTAATGAGGCTGATAAAAATAATTAACTATGGGATTATTAGACGGGACGACACAAGAATCTTACTACGGTGGTACGGATAAAGGTAATTATCAATTCGTATCGCTAGACGACGTTATAAGTTCGTTTATGGTTGTGTACGTAGGTGAGAATAAAATACTATCTAAAGTCAGTAGAACAGATGTTCAGTTTCACGGTATGAGAGCTATTCAAGAATTGTCATACGATGTTTTACGTTCTCACAAAGCTTTCGAACAGGAGGTTCCTTCTACTTTAGTTATGCCTTTACCCCAAGACTATGTTAATTACACTAAGATAGTTAGAGTAGATTCTAAAGGTATAGAAAAACCATTATATCCTACTGGTAAAACTTCAAACCCATTTCCTATAAAACAACATACGAATGACGACGGAGAATATCAATTTGAATCGGATGGTAGTATTAAAATACAGGGAAATGCAGAGACAGCTTTAAACGCTCATGATTCAGACACTCGTAGTAGATTCGGTACTATAGAAGCTAACAATGTAAATTACGACTACGATGATGGCGATTTAATAGATGAGGATTTCATGGGTAGAAGATATGGATTAGACCCGCAGCACGCTCAGATTAATGGTACGTTCTATATAGATAACTCAACTGGATTCATACATTTTGGTTCTGACTTAGCTGGTGAAACTATAATATTAAAATACGTTAGTGATGGTTTGGGTACAGACTCTGAAATGATAGTACATAAGTTTTGTGAAGAGGCTCTTTACAAATGGATAATGTATGGTTTAATATCTACTAGAACCGGTATACCAGAATATATAGTAGCAAGATACAAGAAGGAGAAGTTTGCTGAAACTAGAAAAGCTAAGATTAGGCTTTCAAATATTAAGATGGAGGAATTCACTCAGGTATTAAAAGGATTAAGCAAGCCTATTAAGTAATATTTCATGGCAGAGATAAAACACAGCTTTCAAGCCGGTAAAATGAACAAAGACTTCGATGAGAGGTTAGTTCCTAACGGTGAGTATAGAGACGCATTAAATATAGAGGTAAGAACCTCTGGTGATAGTGATGTAGGTACAGCTCAAAATCTATATGGAAATATAGAAAGGCTTACATACAACAGTGTCTACCCTATTAACTTGACTGAGAGTTTTCATGATCAAGAAAATGGTGTTAAAATTAAGAGCACTACAGTGGGCTGTATAGCTGACGAGAGAACTAACAAAGCTTATTTCTTTGTAGCTGCGCCACCCGTTGGTGAGGTAGTACACGCTAATATAGGTGGTAATATAAAGGTATTTAAAGATACTATACTACAATACGATAACACATTGAATGTTATTAACCCTGTAGTTAACGATATATTTGAAGTTTACTATCCATCAGTAAAGATAGACAACGATACTGAAATTGGTAATAGCACTGGTTTCACAACTATGACAATCCCATCTGCACAGGCGGGTAGTTTAGACCATATAAGACCTGGTATGTCTATGAGTGCTAAGACTAACGCTGATGTTTCATTAACAGCAGGCGCTGTTGGTAACTTAGGTTATGAACCAGTTGTCAAATCAATAAATTATTCTACACGCGTTATAACATTCGATAGGACTATATACACTAATCTAGCTACAGCTACATATTATGTGTTTAAATCAAATGAGCATGTATTAGATTTCTACAGAGGCTCTGGAGATGTTAAAAAGAATGTGACTGGTATAAACATAATTGACAACATGTTATTCTGGACAGATCACTATTCTGAACCGAAGAAAATAAATATAGATAGATGTATTGCTGGTACCACTGGGTTTGATAAGCATACTAACTTAATGATAACGAACCCTAACTCTTCATCTGGAGCACTTACTAACGTTGGTAATCTAGACTCAGACAATAGTGGTCATTTAAAGAAAGAACACATAACGGTTATCCGTAAAAGCCCTAGAGTAGCACCTAAGCTTCAAATGGCTTCTACTATGAGAGGTAACGTTGAGACAACAGCGGTATGTATTCAGTCGTTCACTACAGCTGATAGTTCTGTTATGATGACTGAAGGTGATGTTAAATCCAATGTTGAAATAAATGGAGCAGACTATTATGTCGGCGACGTTTTAATATTTGAGAGTTCACTAGATGTTACCAACCCAGTGTCAGTAAGATTTGTTGTTAATTCTGTGGATGACAATCTATATGAGCTAACATTAATAAGTGCTGATTCAGATGTAACCTCTGGTCATGAAGATTGGGATGTTAAACTAGAACAGATAAAACCTTTATTTGAATTGCAATTCGGAAGGTTTGCTTATAGATATAAATACGAAGACGGTGAGTACTCTACATTTTCACCTTGGTCTGAATTAGCTTTCCTACCCGGTGAGTTTGATTACATACCTAAAAAGGGTTATAACTTAGGTATGGTTAATACCTTGAGAGATCTTAAGATAACAGACTTTATCGTAAGTGATAAGTTAAGACCTGATGATATTGTATCTGTAGATATACTCTACAAAGACACGGTCTCACCTAATATTAGAGTAGTTAAAACAGTAAAGAGAGGGTCTGACCCTGAGTGGGATGAAACCACTGGAGCCGATAGTGGAGTACTGAATATAACGTCTGAAATGATCCATAGCACCTTACCTTCTAGTCAACTACTTAGAGCGTGGGATAATGTACCGCGTACTGCGAGAGCACAAGAGGTTACTGGTAATAGAGTTGTGTATGGTAATTACTTACAAAACTACGATATAAAAGCTAAGATAACTATTGAACCTGAGTTAATAACTGCTTCCCACACGAGTGGTAGTGGATTTGGTAAACAAGTTTACTCTGACTTAAAAGGTAAAAAGTCTATAAAGTCTATAAGGAAATACAAGATTGGTGTTGTATTAGGTGATAAGTATGGAAGAGAAACACCAGTAGTGGGTATAGGTGGTATGACATTTGATGATAAAGTTATACCTTCCGATGTTGAGAACAAGAAGGAAAATGCTCATAAAGTATCTAAATTAGCTGCTCAATTGAATTGGGGTACTGACTCTATTAGCACTGTGCCTGACTCTTGGATGGACTACTATAAATACTACGTTAAAGAAACTACTAATGAGTATTACAACTTAGTAATGGATCGTTGGTATGATGCTGAAGACGGTAATGCTTGGTTGAGTTTTCAATCAGCAGATAGAAACAAGATAGATGAGAGTACTTATTTAATACTAAAGAATGAGCATGGTACTCAACAGCCGGTAACTGAAGAAGCTAGATACAAAGTTATAGCTATAGAGAATGAAGCCCCTGACTTTATAAAAACTACTGAGAAAATACTAGGCACACAACCTCTTGAGAATGGAGAAAACTATCTACATTTAGTTGACAGTATGATAGTAACGCAACCAGACTTGATTTCTACACAGTATAACTCAACATTTGGTAATATAGAATTCAAAGGTATTGGTTATGCTAGATTGAGAGGTGTTTATAGTTCGTCTATTATATACTCTAAATGGGTTAAGATCAGTAGAATGAACGATGAAAACGCTTCTATATCTTTAGTAGAACCGTTTGGTGAGACCGCTAATTTATATGCTGCTTTTGGTTTAGCAGATAACGCGACTAATGTTGAAGTCTCTATTGAAGTTATGGATGCCGTAGTTGAGAATAGACCAGAGTTTGACGGTAGATTCTTTGTTAAAGTGTATAGAGATGGAGTGTTATCTAAAAATGTTTTATTAGCTACAGACGCTAACGTTAATTATAATATAGTAGGTAGCCATAGTTTTGCTTATCTAAATAATTCATGGACTCACCAGTATGACACTGACGGTTACACTTGGGTTGGTTATGGTCATTTTAGCAGCTCAACCATATCACAATTTGGGACTGCTTGTGGTTCACCTTTTAGTGCTGCTGGAGCTATTCGACAAAATACAAAAAAATTCTGGGAGGATTGGGGAGGACAGGGCCACAATGATGTATTCTGGTTCATTGACGAGATAGATATTTATAATGATAAAGGTTTTGAAGAAGATCCACCAGGTTTATTAAATACCACAGGCGTTGGACCAAGTTGGATATTCTTTTCAAATAGAAATGAGCATGATTTTGGTACTGGAGCCCAATTAGAGTTTAAAACAAAAATGTGTATGGTTGGTACATTTTTTAAATTCGCAGATGATCCTAACGATGTCGTATACAAAGTTAAAAGTTCTAACGATGGAGGTTGGGGTTTTAACTTTAGTCAATGGGCTTTCAATGGTGGCGGGTCATGTGGCGATCCAAATGGACTCGACGGTGAGGACCATAGAACAACATTTAAAACAGAGTTCGTTAGAGCAGACGATGAAACTAAAGGATTAGATGCTACAGCTTTTGATCCAAGACAAACATTAAAGCAGGATGGTAAGAACAGTGCTTCAATACATATATTAGAAGTTAGTTACGACCTACCTGAAAACATAAAGCTATCCCAAGGTAATGCTATATGGGAGACTGAACCTAAAGAAGATGTAGGCTTAGATTTATACTACGAAGCTACTAGTGCTATACCGTTAATACTAAGTGACTCTAACTCCAGCTCATTTGCCCCTGTTAATTCAACAGTAAAATGTATAAGAGAAACTGGTAACCTAGATACTACAGGTGCTTTCGTTAGTAGTATTGAGAATGATATAGTAGAAGTTAAGGTAGGTTCTGCTTTAACAAAAACGATAATAAAAGGTGACAGACTCAGGTTTACTAGATCTGATGATATGGTTACCGAATCGAAGGTATTAGACTATTGGCACGCTACTGATTACAAACCATCCCAACAGTCAACTCACGATAATGTTACTTTCACTAATAATAACAATACTTTACAAAACGTGGTTGTAGCAGCTGGCTCTCCTCTAATGTTAGCTAGTAGTAGTATAGTTGAGGTGATTTCAAAATCTCCTAATGTGACTATACCTATTGGCACTTACGTTAACTCATCTAGTTTAGGAGCTAGTGCGGGTAGCCAATCAATAGCACTTTCAAATCAAGTAACCACTCATGATGGTAACGCGGAAGTAACTAGTGTTATTTTTAAGGAAGTTACAGGTAGATATAGATTAGACTCTAACGTTTACAAATATAGAACTGAATTACCTTGGTTTAACTGTTATTCTTTTGGTAATGGTTTAGAATCAGATCGAATTAGAGATGATTTTAACGCACCAACAATAGATAATGGTGTCAAGGTATCTACGATACTAGAAGACTACAGAGAGGAGAGAAGAGGATCCGGTATGATATACTCTGGTATATATAACTCTACTAGTGGTATAAATAATTTGAATGAATTTAATATGGCTGAGAGTATTACTAAGGATTTAAACCCTTCGTATGGTACTCTCCAAGCTTTAAAAACTAGAGATACAAATGTCGTGGCGTTCTGCGAGGATAAGGTATTTAAAATCCTAGCAAACAAAGATGCTTTATTCAACTCTGACGGTAGTAAAAATCTAACAGCTTCAAATAGAGTGCTAGGTGATGCATCAGGTTTCGCTGGTGACTTCGGTATATCTTCGAACCCAGAGTCTTTAGCTGTTGACGGTTATAGAATGTACTTCACTGATAAGCAGAGAAATAAGGTATTAAGGTTATCGCAAGATGGTTTAACTCCTATATCTGATATCGGGATGACTACTTGGTTTAGAGATCATTTCAAACCAACACAACAATTACTAGGTTCTTTTGACGAAATAAAAGGTGAATACAATCTAACGTTGAAACATACTCCAGACTATATGACTTGGAGAAGAAAGTTCCCTGAGTTAGTGACGAATGATAATGATGACATAACAATATCATTTAATGAGAAATCAAAAGGTTGGTCTAGCTTTAAATCGTTTATACCACAAACAGGTTTATCTATAAACGATGAATATCTAACCTCTGTTGATGGTAGAATCTGGTCTCACCATGATGAGACTACAGCTAATAACGCTAACAAGTTTTATGGTACTCAATACAACTCTTCTATAAGTGTACTATTTAATGATAGCCCTGGTGATGTGAAGAGCTTCACAACTGTTAACTATGAAGGTACTCAAGCTAGGGTCACTCAAAACACAAGCGATGGTCATTACTATAACTTAACAGCTAAAGAAGGTTGGTATGTTGATTCTTTTAAAACTGACCAACAAGATGGTTTAGTGAATGAGTTTATAGATAAAGAAGGGAAATGGTTTAACTACGTGGTTGGTGAAGATACCACGTTAGCAAATATCGATACAAGTGAATTTTCAGTACAAGGACTAGGTGAAGCTAGTGCGGTATCTGGTTATACACTAGGACATTATACATTAACAATAATTGAAGGTGGAGACTAATGGCTTTAACTAATTGCTCTATAAATACAGCTCAAACTGTAATCCAAGCTACTGATACTAATATCCCTGATCAGGAGTTGTACATAGTGCCTGAGGAGGGTTTCACCTTATCAGCGGTTGAATTCAGTGTAGCAAATGTTTCTTATTCAAGTAATAGTAATAATTTAACTTGGACACATGACAATAATTCTGTAACTCTAACCACTGGTATAACATCGATAGAGCTTAGTAATACTACAACGCCTCATGCTGTTGATAATAAAATTAAAGTAAAAGTAGATCTAACCAACGATTACGCTATGCCTAATGCAGATACTAATCTTACTATAGACATTGATGGCGCGGGTAAGCTTCAAGGTTTAGACTTTTCACCTCTGTTATGGATAGGCTTGGTTGATGATGGTGAAGGTTACGACTCGACTAGTGATTATACTATAACTGTTAAGGATGAGGGTGGTAATACAATAACTGCTGATGAACTTGGTACACACTACCCTTTAGGTACTTTCACTGGAGAGGTTGGTGTACAAACTTGGGTAGCTAATGTGGTCGTAGAAGTTACCGATAATGGAGAGCATGTTTTAAACTCAGTTTATTTATATGCACCTAGCCCAATGTGGGAACCTAGTATGGCTAATTTTGATTTACAACCGTACGAGACATCCAACCACTCATTAGGTGGTGGGGTAAGGAGAATCTACTGTAATTTATATTTTACTCCTCAGGAAGATTATGAAGATGCTATACCATACAACTCTGCTTGGTACAACCTTAAAATGTCTAGAAGAATAGCACCGACTACTACTATAGATCATGTAGATTTAGGCGGAGTTGATGTTGGAGGTGCTACTGTTGATGAGGTTCCATCCGCTGGTGCTGATGTAGATATAGTAGTAACAGGTGACGTTGGTGCTACATTCGAAGTTGAAATTGAAGATGCTAGTAGTGCTGGTTTAACAACAACAGTACCAGCTATAAACGATAGTGGAACAAATACAACCTTCACTATAGCTAACACAGACTCTCATCAATTATTAGATGTCGTACCTGATAAAGGTTTTGTAACCATAACTGCAACTATACCTCCACACACAGCTGGAGAGATTTGGGATGTGAAAGTTATTGGTACTTCAAATACATCAATATCTAATACTACTAAAATAAGTAGGAGTGGTAATACAATAACTGCTGGAGCTAATGGTGATGTTGTTAACAAATTATACCAATATAAAAATCCAGTGATAACTCTTCAAGGAACGATAGTAAACTCTGGAGGTACAACGTTCAGTAGTTCAACTCAACTCATCAACACTAGTAAACCTAATAGAAATAATGCAGAATTAACTAGGACGTATGGTAGTACACTTCATCCAAAAACCACAGCCTTTACAATAACCTTAACTAAGACTGGTGGTAAAAACGTGCAAAGCGTAAACGGTGATGTATCACTTGAGCATTTCGCTTTTACAACCTATAATGGTAACGTAGTAGGGAATGTAACTAACGTACAGTTAAGTAATACTAGCACAACTGTAACCCTTACTGGGAATATAGAGATAGAAGAATGGGGTTATGGTGATGCGACACTAACTGCTAAACTAGGAACTGATGGAGCGGACGTAGTTACTTTAGCTAACGATTAAATAATATAATATGGCAACAGTAAATATAACTATAAGTAGTTCTTTAAATACGTCTTTGCAAATCGGAGACGTAGTGTATTACGTATCAACGACTGAGACGAGTGGTTTTGATGTAGGTAGTAATATGGTAGAGGTAGGTGTGGTTACAGCTATAAATCAAAGTAGTAATATTGTAACGTGTGATATAGTAGATGGCTCGCCAGTTCCAACCACAACAAATACTTTTTACATGTTCAGTAAAGACAATAGGGCTAACATGGCTTCACCCTTAGGTTACTATGCGGAAGCTAAGTTCGTTAGCGACTCAAAAACGAAGTCTGAAATATTTGCTACAGCTTGTGATGTTACTGTCAGTAGTAAATAAGTAAGTACAACTGTAATTATAATAACAAATAAAATAATAAGGATATGATACCAATGATAGCAGGAGCCGTGATAAGCGGTGGTATGGGTTTAGCTAGAGCTATAAGTGCTAATAAAAAACAGAAGGCAGCTGAGAGGCAAGAAGCTAAAGCTAGAGCTGAGATGAACGCTCAAAAGTCAGCTTTTGCTGGATTGGATACTAGTAACCCATTTTTAAATATGGAGAATACTATGGAGGATCTTACTGTCAACCAACAGCAAGCTCAGTTTGAAGCGCAACAAAACCAACAAAGTCAAGCTAACATTCTTGGTAATTTAAGGAATGCCGCTGGTGGTAGTGGTATAGCAGCACTAGCTCAACAGATGGCGGTATCAGGTCAATTAGCTTCTCAAAAAGCTTCAGCTACTATAGGTCAACAGGAAGCCGCCAACCAACAGTTAGCAGCTCAAGAAGCAAGTAAGATACAAGGCATGGAGAGAGAAGGTGAGGTAATGTCTAGAAATATGGAGAGAGATAAAGTATCAACATTGCTTGGCATGGCTCAAAGCGAGACAGCTGGTTTCCAAGAGCAAGCCGCTGGATACGATGCTGCAAAGTGGGATGGTATTAGTCAGATTGCTGGAGCAGCTACTAGTGCTCTAACAGGTGGAATGTAATAAAAATATATAGATGGCAACAGATTCAGTATTAGTACAAGGAGCATTTGACGCAAACCGATATTACGGTGATCGTAAGGATGCCGCTATGAATAGAGTCGGTGATACTTTAAATGAAGGTATTGGTAGACTTAGAGATAAATATGATGCTGCTAAAGCCGCGGAAGAAGAAGCTGCGGCTAAGAAGAAAGCTGTAGCAGATGAATCTGCTCAAAAAGTTTTAGACACAGAAGGACAAGATAATACCGAGAGTGATGAGTTCTACAGAGATTACCTTGAGCAAAAGAAAGAGGAGTATTTAAAAGCTAAAGAAGAGGGTTTACCTACCGAGAGTATAATGAAAGACTTGAATACTGAGACTGGATTGAAGGCTGGTTTCAAAGAAGATAAAATAAGATTAGCTGGTAACTGGGTGGGTAAGAGCGACGAGAACAATCAATCAGCTGGCGGTTTTGGTATGGCTTTAGAGAGAGATCCAGATACTAAAGCTTTCCTAGAAGATAATATAGAACCTACCCCGATGAAAAGAGTTAATGAAGATACTGGGGAGGAGGAGATCGGAGTTGTTGGACCTGATGGTGAGTTTATGACTAGGAAAGCATTTACAGACTTAGTAGCAAGTATGGAGGTTGATGATACTAGTTTTAATGAGTTAGAGAGTATTACAGCTAGATATAAAAAAATGGGTGATGATTCATCTGTCGAAGACGTATTTGATAGAGAGGAAGCCTCTAAAGGTATTAGAGCTGTTATAAATAAAGGTAATATACAATCATTAATGCACGACCCTGGATTTGGTGGTACTTCTTTTGTAGACGATTTAAAAGCTGGAGGTATATTCAAGGGGTTGAAATATTCTGACTTAGGTATTAAAGCGAAAGGTGGTGATGATATAGTTAGTAACGATGACGGACTAAGCGAGGACGATATAAATTCTATTGTTGATGCGTTTACAAATCCTAGTGGGGAAGATTGGTTGGTCAAAGAAAGGAAGGAGATGTTAGTAGATTACTATACTACTCACGTAGAAAGAAATTACAATAAAGGTCATAACAAAAATGTATTTGAAGCTACTAAAACATCTGCGAGAGGGTCCGGAGTTTTAATGGCTAAGCCTACGTTAGTGAATCAAACCCCAACAATAGCTGAAACATTAAACAATAGAAATAAATCTATATTTAACACAGGTTTATCTCAATCAATTATAGACTCAGCAGAAACATTCTCTATATAATTAAACAAGCACACTAGTGTGTGAATATACTTATTGGTAATAACGGGTAACTAACGAAACAGTATGAAACTTTACAGAGTAAAAGGTAAGCTTATGAAAGTGCCAAACGAAATATTGGCACAGTTTAATGAAAAATATCCTAATGCAGTCTTTGTTCAGGATGTAAAACAAAAAGAAGATCCTAACGAGGGAAAGACACAGGGACCGAAGGTGGACGCTACTGCGGTTCAAAACAATCAAGCGTCAAATCAAGAGGTAGTTCAACCTCCTGCAAATCAGCAGCCTGCTGTAGTGCAAAACATTCAACAAGAAAATACGGGATCACAATCGGAAGAGTCTTCTTCGGGTTCACCAAATTTTGATTGGTTAAATTACCAACAGAATGATGGTAGCACAAGTACTAAACCTTTCTTTAATCAAAGTGAGGAGCAAGCTGTCGCTCAACTTAGGGCTAAATATCCTGGTTTTAAATTTGAAGAAGCTAACGATTTTAAACTAGGTTTCAATGTAGTTAAGGCTTCGTTTAAAACTCCAGAAGGAGTAGTATCTAAAAACATAGAGTTTAATATAGGTCAAGCTAGTGAAAAGCAAGAAGTAGTAGACCGTAGGTATCAAACCGCTTATGATGATTTGACATCATTTATAAATAAGTACTCAACAGATGAAACAAACATAGCGGCTGCTAAAGCTAGAGAGGATAGAATACGTCAATATAAAACTTACAACGATAAAGTCAGTGCGACTGATGAAGAAGTAGCTAATGTAGAGGAAGACTATAATAAGCCTGACTTATTCAAACTTGTAGAAGAGGAAGTTACAAGAATGAATATACAGACAGGTGAACCTACTACTACTAAAAAGCAAATATTGCCACATGAAGAAGAGCTTAAGCAAGCTGAAAGACAGCTTAAAGATGAGGGTATTGAAATAACTAGAGAGGCTGTAGAGAGTAGGGCTAGAGAAATTCTAATAGACAATGATTTAGCTAAGATTAAAAAAGAGAAAACCGAGGCTTTGCTAGATAGCGGGGAAGATCTTGGTTTAGAGAGTAAACAATATGAATTAAGTTTAGCCGCTAAAGAGTTCACTGTAGACTACAACGCTAGAGCATTAGAATTAGAAATGGGTATGAACGAGATCGATGAAGGTGATCTCGCAGACGACATAATGGCTACTGCTGAAAAGTTAGAGGACGAAAATTATGAGTATGACATACAGGAGGGTGAGCCAGCTGTAAAACTAGAGAACGGCAAGATTGTTCCTACTTCAGTGATGGAAAAATATAACTCTGATGTAAAAACTTTCAACGAGAAAATAAATAGAGTTACAGAACTACATAAAGACTTAGTTAAAGATTCACATTACATCGAGGATGTTGGTGAGCAAATGGATTTACTTAGAAGAAACTATAATGGTTGGGAGGAGTTCGCCACTGAAACAGCTTTAGGTTTATTTGTCGAGCTACCAGCAGCAGTTGCTTACGGTGGTAGTAGATTCTTAGGTCAGACAGATGATTACACTAATAACGCTTATATAGATTTAAAGAATAAAATAAATACTGTCAGAGAGAGTTATAAAAAAGACGTAGAGTTCGATGATGCATTTTCCTCTATAACTAACTTTGGTGAGTTTGCTGCTCAAGAACTGTCAAATCAAATACCTATATTCGCCGCCCTAGCTGTACCTGGTGGTCAAGCTCTAATTGGTGCTCAAGCTTTTGGAGATCAATATAGTGATATGGTTAGAGAGGAAAGACAGCTTGGTGGTAGGCAGTCCTCTCAAACTAAAAAATGGTTGAGTAGTTTAGGGTTTGCAGCTACTGAGGTAGTGTTTGAGAGTTTAACCACTTTACCATTAATGAGAAACGCTAAAGCCGCATTCTTAAACAATCCAGCTAAAAACCAAATGTTTCAAAATGGTTTAAAGAAATATTTTAAAAACAATGCCGCTAGATCTTTAGTGTACGAACCTCTAGGTGAAGCTGCTTCTGAAGGTATGACCACATTAAGTCAGAATTTAATTAGCGGTAGACCGTTAACTGAAGGGTTGGACCATGCTACGTTCTCTGGCTTGATGTTTGGTACAACACTAAGTACAGCACCATTTGTTAAAGGTTTATATGTGTCTAGCTTTTCAGATTACAATACTAAGCAAACAGTTAGAGGTAGGGTAAAACAGATGCAACGCCTTGAGACTGTAAACAATAAAATAAAAAAAGGTATAAGTCTATACGGTGAAACTCGTATAGGTACTATAGAGGACGTTGCGGTTAATGAAGCTAAAATAAAAGAACTTCAAGATGCTAACGAGTCTGATTACAAAAGAATAGAAGATAAAGTTAAAAGCCTTACGCCTAAAGCTGCTAAGTTTTTCTTTAATAACTCTAATAGATTAGAAGCTATAAGACTTGAGGCTGCTCAGATAGAGAAATCAAATATACCTCAAGATGTTAAAGAATCTAGATTAGCAGATCTAAAAGCTGAGTTTGACGCTACGCAATCCTCATTAGATGAGTTTAAAAGTAGTGACACATTTAATAATAACTGGTCTTTGTTTCAGGGTGACAAGAAGAATAAAACTGAAATAAATAGAATTCAGCAAGCGGCTATATCTAATTTAGAAGCTGCAGGTAGACGTAAGTCAGACTTAAAAGACGATGAGATAAATGAAGAGGCTAGAATAATTTATAACAAAGAAGTTATAAATAAAGACATAGCCAAGAAGAGAGGTAATAACAAACTTAGAAACTCTTTAATATCTCATGAATCTGTAGACGAAACAATAGATTATTTAAAGAAGGACGCTGAAGCTAAAATTGCTAAGTTAGACGAGAACTTAAATCCAGAGCAAAAGAATAAAGCTACGAACGAAATACAATCAGACCTTAATGATGCTGTTCAAGCTGTTAAAGATGGTGCTCATGGATTCATGCAGGAAGATGCTAAAGGTAAGAAGGTTGCTGTAGTCAACGTTGACAACATGGCGAAAGCTGATAGACTAGAAACGAGAACTCACGAACTTCAACACGTTTTATTTGCTGATGCGATAGGTTACAACCCTGAATCGTATAGAGGCTTATCTGATCAAATACTATCTTGGACACAAGAGAATCAGTCAGATTCGTTTAAAAGAATACTACTTAACACAGAGCGCGATAGTAACGGTCAGTTAAAACCTGAGGAGGTTGTTGCTGTATTCTTTGAAGAAGTTGCCGCTGGAAAAATAAACTTAAATAAGAAGCGCAACTCTACATTTGCTGGTATGTTGGGTCACTTAATAGGTGTTGGTACTAAAGAGTCTGTAGATACTGAAATAGACTTGGCTGGCGAGACAGATGCTATAAAGTTTTTAGTAGGCTTAGCTCAAAGAATAAAGAAGGGAGATTTTACGGTTGCTGAGTCGAAGAAAGTTAGAGATAGTAAAGTTTTAGAGGAATTTGTCTTACCAGCTACAGCGAGTCAAGCTGAGACAATGTTCTCTAAAGAAGCTTCTCAGAAAGTGCAAGACTTATACAAACCTATTCTTGATCTTCAAAACAAAGAGACAAAGACTGATGCTGATATAAAGATGATAGCTAGAATGAAAGATGACTTATCTGGAGTTATAGCTATGGAGTATAGAGGTATGGCTGAAAATATATTTAGTAGAGTTTTAGCTAATGCTCAGACAGAAGATATTAGAAACGACCTACTGGATAACAAGGAGGATATAATCGCTGATATACTTTACGATCCAGGAACTGACAAGTCTAAAGCTAGAACCGTACTAGGGTTAGTTAAAGACTTTGATCCAGCAAAACATAAGTATCAGAATGTAGCAGCATACGTTAACCAATTTCTACCTCAACGAGCTAAAGAGATATTTGCTAAAAGAGGTGTCCAAGAAACTGCTACTAAGTCTATGACTGATGAAGGTATAGCCAAGCAGGCTGAGAATGTCATCGTTGAGGATAGCGTTACAGAATCTGGACCTAAGAGGAAAGGTATTATATTAGCAGATAGATTAAATGTTAGGGATAAAGTTGAGCCTAACGCTAAGGAATTTGTCAAGCAAAACAACATAGAGGGTACCACATATAAGAATACTCCTAATATAGC
>Ga0208669_1000576_pt1 | contig 14421 bp, 25 predicted proteins | sample 21_taG_FD_184095 | JGI IMG/M metagenome (GOLD analysis project Ga0208669, IMG submission 184095) | Marine viral communities from the Subarctic Pacific Ocean - 21_ETSP_OMZ_AT15319 metaG (SPAdes) (version 2) | ecosystem: Environmental > Aquatic > Marine > Oceanic | place: Pacific Ocean | collected...
CCACCACCGCCAATAGCACCCCACTCATTGGTGTAGCCTTCAAACTCACCAGTGGTTGTATTGTATCTGAACATACCTGCAGCTGGACTTCCATTTCTTTGAGCAGTTGTACCACTAGAAATCTTAATTGAGTCAGTGCCGCTTAAAGTCATGTTGGCAAAAGTAGGTGAATCAGAAGTAGCTACAGCTTGACCTATAGAGACTTGACCACTGCTAACTGTAACGCCAGTACCACCAGTTATTAGGCCCTGTACTTCTGCATCAGTTCTTTCAGTAAATGAGAATACGCCAGTGCTTGAGTTGTAAGCTAAATCACCAGATGCACTAACAGCAGATCTTGCTCTAGCATTGGTAAAATAGAGGTTAGACCCCTCTGTTATAGAACTTGTACTAACTCCGCTTAAAGTACCAGTAACATTTAATGTTCCAGCTACCGCTAAAGTTTTTCCAGATCCTACATTTAAACCTATGCTTGAGCCTGTGCCATCTGATTTAAAAATTGCATCAAGAGTATCAAGGTCTGCATTGAGGGAAATACCCCAAGTATCTTCTGCTTCACCTGGCTCTGGTTTAGTTAAATTTAGATTAGTTGTGTATGTATCTGCCATCTAAGCTGCCTCTTGTTTATCTAATACAGTCCAATTTGTTGATGGGTTTGTTTGATCTGTCCATGTTGCACCTGCAACATTTTGATCTGTCCATGTTTCGCCTGGAACAATTATATCTTCCCATTTTAAACCACCGATAGCGACAAGACTACTGGTTTGATTTATGGTTGATGCTCCGCCAAATGTTGCCCTACCTGTTGCATCAAAGTCTGATGTTCCTGCAATCGTTGCAACTCCATCAAGTATTACAAATCCTTGTGCGTTTAAGTCTGATACTGCTGCTATTGTTGCAGAACCACCATGAGTTTTTCTACCTGCTGCAATTACATTAGAAACAGCAGCAATAACTGTTGTTCCTTTATCAATTTGTGTACCAGTAGCAGTAAACCCAGAAACAGCTTGTATAACTGCTGTGGTTCTGTCTATTTGTGTTCCAGTAGCAGTAGCTCCTGAAACGCCTTGAATGGTTGCTTCGGCTTGTATAGCAAGATCGTTGTACCTTGATCTTGAGTAGTAGCCTTTGTTGTAGCCTATGCTGGCCATGATGTTAAGCTAATGTTATGTCTAAATCACCAGCATTGAATCTGAACACGTCTCCTGTACTAACAACTTTTGATGCAGTTAAGTTTGCATATGCTAATAAGTTTCCTGATGATAGGGCATCAAAGATGCCAACTGCAACTACAGTTCCGTAATCGGCTGTAGCTGTTGGGTATTCAATTGCAGCAGAGTTTGTTGCTGTTGTTGGATTTGTTCCTGAAACAGTAAAAGCTGCGGTTTGTCTTGCATAAGCTCCACCGCTTACTTCAGTACCGCCACCAGTATCAGTAGGTGCTACTGTGTATAAAGCAACATACAATGTTGTAGGTGCTGTATAAGCAGTGCCGCCAAATACATGGTCAAGCACTTTGTCTTCTAAATAATCGCTAAATCCAGCCATGTTTTGTACTCCTAGTTATTACCAAAATAATAAATATCTTTTCTGCGTTTGCCATATGTTCTTCTTCTTTGCATTAAAGAACCTTTAGCAAACTCAGCTTTTTCTTGCTCTAGTCTCATTTCTTCTAAAGCTTTCTCGAACTGTGCTGTAAATAGTGGCACTCGTTCATCTTCCATTAAGTAAATAGAAGCGTGTTTTAGTGATCCATAAAGATAAGCATCTGGATATCCTGTGGATAAAAAATTGCTAGTATTAGAATCGCTTAACGCATCTATCTTGCTGTAGTAGGTTAATTGTACTGTATAACTTCCGTCTGGGGTAGGTGCAAATTCAATTGAATCATCTACCAATGCAAAGTAAATAGGTTGACCTGTGACGTTATCGTTTGATTTTCTGTAGACATCTAGTGATTCTATAGATTGTTGAAACAAAGGTGAGAAATCACCGCTATCAATTTGTATGTTTATAGCCTCTAACCAATCAGTTGGTACTGATATGTATTGTGAGTCTAATGTTGCAGTAGCACGTTTTATCATGCCTTTAACCCTTAATCTGCGGTTAAATTCTGATTCTGTGCTATCAATAAATGTGTCAATTACATCTGTTAAATCAGAGCGATTTAAAAAGTTTGCAATGTTAGATTTTAATTCTGCATATGTCATAGTTTACCTTGCCATGTTCTAAAGACTTTATTGTCTGATTTGTTTAGCCATTTTCTCCATTCGCTCATATCATTGGCCCATCCTTCTCGGCAAGCTCTTTGATATACAACCAATGGTACTTCTGCCACATGGCGAAGATCTTTGCCCGGCTTAACGTGTTCTGCAATGTTTTTACAATGTTCAATGACCGGGTTTAAATCTTGAGTTGTGTGATAGATGTCTTTATCGCCCTCAGTAATAAACTCATTGGTAAAACCAGTCTTGTGATCTATAACAGTTCTTTTAGCCATGCAAGAATTTTAACACAAAAAAAAGGGATGCCGAAACATCCCTTTAAGGTTCTTAACCTAGAACTTAGCTAGTGCTAAGGTCAGCAACGATACCATGAGCAGCTTCATTGGAAACTTCCAATCCAAACTCACAAATAATCATTTTAGTGACTGCATCGCCTATTGTTGCGATGTCAACTGTTTTGAAATCACGCAAGTAAGCAACCTTTGCATACTCAGGATCAACCAACAGTAAAGATCTTTCTCTTGATCTGTTTGATGGAACGATTTTGAGTTCCCCAAAGTCAGAAGAGTAGATAGATACTGATGCTTCAACTGTGTTTGCATCAATCATTTGTCTTGCTTGAGATCTACCTGTGAAACCAGAGATAACTTGTTTGTTATGTGGGCCACAGATTGCCAATGATGGCTCGCCACCATTTTCAAAGCAAAGTTGTAGAGTATCTTTTAACAAAGTTTCTGTTAAAGCTCTTTGAGTTCCGTCAGTTGGAGCAGCACCGCCACCTGTTGATGCACCATTAGTTCCTCTTGAATCGTTAGATGTAATCCAAGATTCGAAACCACCAGTTACACGAGCAGTTGTAGCATTACCAGTTGTTTTAGCACCTTTTTGACAAAGTGCTTCTTCCATATCTCTTTTAAGAGCTTTAGACATGATAGCTAGTTGGTGAGCCATTTCTGATCTCTTACCAGCCGGGTCTGAAGACTCTTGTGAGCCTGATACAGTTGCATCTCTTTTTGAAATCATAGCAACATTGCTTAGACGAGTTGTTGCAACTGAAGCTGATCTTGAAAGTTCAAAACCTTCTAGTTCACCTGTAGCAACTGGAGTTGCTAATACTTCTGTTTGCCAATCGAAGACAACATTGTTAATACTTCTTTTTCCAATTGATGACATAAACGGAGTTTGCATTGGAGAGATGTTGTAAATGATATTACTTAAATCTTCTCTGTCCGCAGTCGCTGTATATGTATCAAAAGCGTTTGTAATCTTAGCCATTATATTTACCTATAAAATTATTTTAAAAATTGTTCAAAAACTTTAGCAGCATCCTGGACTTTTCCAGTTTTTGCTAAAACCTGTTTTGCTCTTTTCACAGGTGCTACTGATTTCTTTCTGGTAGTCGTTCCGGGTCGGGCTACTCTTGCAGGTGCTTTTTGCGTTGGTTTCTTCTTTGTGGCCTTAACTGTTTTAGAGTTTAGCCAAGCATTTCTTAAACCAAGCAAAGCACGATAATCATAAACTTGGGCTATCTCTTGTTCAGAGTATCCAAGCTCATTTACTGCATAGTCTCGAATCGCAGCTTTTTCTTTTTGGGCAACCTCTTGGGTTTTCCATTCCGGGATAATTTCTAAAAGTTTTTGTTGCGAGTATTGAACTAATTGTTCAATTTGTTGTTGCTGTTGAGCTAAGTTCTCCTCTTGGAGTCTTTGTTGTTCAGCATTAACTGACTCTAACTTTCTAACTTTTTCATCCCAAAGCTGTTTTTCTCGAACATATGCAATTGGATCATCTTCGTACAATGTATTCCAATCTGGTTCGTTTACCAATTCACCCTTTAATTGGGCTTCCATCTTTGGTAACAACTCTGCGTAAATCGCATCTCTTTGCTGAAGCTCTTGGGCTTGTTGCTCAATCGTTTTTCTTTGATTAGCAAGTTCCTGTGTCTTCCGCGTATAATCTTGTTGGCGTGAATAACCATTAATGAGTTCGTCCTGCGTGACCTCTATCTCTTCGCCATCAACTGTGACTCTATAGACGGGTTGCTCTTCTACCTCTTCAACTTCCGTTTCTTCTTCACCATCTTCTTCATCATCAAATTCGAGTTCTTCTTCATCGACAAGCTCTTCGGTATCTTCCTCGTCTTGTTCTTCTAATTCATCGATCTCAGGTTCAATGCTTTCAGCTTCCTCTATGACTGCTTCTTCTTGCGTATCCTCTTCAGGGGCTAAGAAACTTTCAAACGCTGAGGTTGCCTTTTGACCTTCGGTTTGTAAAGCAGTCGGTTTTCCGTTATTGCTCATATAAATACTCCTATATTGTATTTAGAGATATTTTAAACCAATAATGTGGAAAAGGGAAAGTTTTAGGCTATGTTACGAATTTTGTTTATGTTGGCTTTTGTGAGTTTGCCTTTCTCAGCCATGATGCGTAAGTGTCTTTCTACTTCGGGGAGAAGTAATAAAGATCTGTGGAAGTCTTCTCTAACCGCAACATCATCAATGCCACGAGAGTTTAGCCAATGAGTTATGTATTCGTTTTTAAGATTTTCTATTGCTTCTTTAAAAACATCAGAATTTAAAATTCTTTCGGCTTCTGCTGCTTTAACTACTTCTTCGTGTGTAACAGACATTAGATTCCAAATAAACCAAGAACTTTATTTGCAGCTTTGTTTTTAATATCTTCTTTAAAGCCTGTAAAGTCTTTTTGCATACCTTGCAATCCTGTAATGCCTCTACCTATACCACCCAATAAACCCGTTTTTGGTTCGGTGGCTGGTTGAGAGATTTGTATATCTCCAATGTTTGGTTGTAGTTGTGAATAATCTATATTGGAAAAATCCATGTCTTGATATGGCAAATTTTCTAAAAAGTTCATACCCGGTAAACCGCTAACATCTAAACCCTGTAAAAAAGGCATAAACCTTGTTGGCTCTGATACACCAGGGGGTGCAAATTCCATTTGATTTTCTATGGTTGCAACATCGCCAGTTGTAGGTGCTACAGGAAAGATGGGAGCTGGGCCTGCGGAAATCATATCTAAATCTTTTTGTGTGTAGCCACTAGATTTCTCTGGAGAATAACTAACACCTGGTGCAATCATTTGTGATGCTGGTATTCCACCTGCTATTGATCTTGCGTAATCAAAACCACTTGAATAAGTTGGATCTGTAAGTGGGGCAGCTGTTGTTTGACCTCCACCACGAAGAAGCTCTAGTAGTTCTGGGTTTAGTCCTGAATATCCTGTGAAGTTCATTTGAGTATATTATCAATCAGTGATTAATTTGTCTATTTTAGCATCAAGTTTGTCTAATTTGTCGAAAATTCTTTCTAACTCAATACCAAAGTCTTTTTTGCTTACATATTCTTTTGCAAGTTCTTCACGAGTTTTATTAATTAAAATGTTTTGTCTTTGTAATTCTGAGCCATGACTTTTAATAAAGTAAAAAATTGGAATGACAACCAATGGAATAATAATATCGAAAATAAATTCTATATCATCCATCACAACTCAATAGCTCCATATATGAGGCCTTGGACGACTAGCCGAAGCCTTGCCGATATCGAGGTGTATAAATCTTCCATTGCCTTTTTGATTAACTCCAATTCCTGTAAACCCGTAGCCTTCTGCTGCGGATACTATTTGTAATGCTTTACTATGACTACAGGCTATATCGACTGCAATCCCTTGATTATGAGTTCCCGGTTTGCTTTTTTTTCTTTCAACCGGGTGATATTCGCATCGATAACCAGAAGAAATAACAAACGGAAAACCTAAGTCCTCACGAAGAGATTGTAGCTTATCTATTAACTCATGTTCAATCTTATTTTCACCGCAATGCTTGCAAGCAAACTCTTCTAATCTAAAGTTCTTCCATTCACTCATTTTCTATCCTTATTGCTTGATCCAAAGTAAAAAGATATGACTGCTGATGCTATACCTGACAGGTAGCCAAGAATCAACATAACAATATCATCTGAGGCATCATCAATAGGATATGCAGTAATCATAAATATATAGCCAATAAAACCCACAACAGTTAATGAACCCAAAAACTTAGGAGTCCAATCGCTGCTAAACTTTTCTCTGGCGTGTTGTGTGTCTTGTGTTTCAAGAGAATAAATATCTATTTCATATTGTTTCATCTTTAATTGAAAATCTTTCTCAGCCTTTTTTAATTCCATCATTTGTTCGGCTGTTAGATTGTTAATAGCTTTTTCTAGTTCTACTGGAGAATTTTTAACCCCCAATACTTGAGAAAGTATTTGACCAGCTTGTCCACCTAATGGCCCACCTATAGCTGCACCAAGTGTTGGAGCAAGACTGCTTACTATGTTTTTAATTTTGCTTAGTTTCATGTTTAGTTTCCTTGCAATGTAATTTTATAAAATACTCTGCATCCACTAATGCCAATGGCTTAGTATTATTTCTCTTTATTATAACCAAAGGTTCGTAATCTTTACAGTTAGTACAAGACTGTTCATAAGCTTTCCAAACATTAACTGCTTGTTGGTTTTTGCACTCGATTGAGTAGGGAAATTGTTTGCGTGATTGTACGCCCATAATGACATCTTCGCCTGAAGACCCCATAGGTCTTGATTCTAAATCTTCGGGATCAAAACCAAGTAAAGCAACAAGTTTATCAACAACCCATTGCTGTAGTTTTCGACCCTTGGCTTTTGCCGAGGATGGTCGCACTTACTTCTTTTTAGATTTTTTAGTAGATTTTTTCTTTGGTGGTCTGCCGCGTTTTTTTCCGTATGTTCCTTTACCATCTGGCATAATTAACTCCTATTTTTTGCAGTCTTGGCTGCTTTTTTAAATGCTTTTGCTGTTGGCGCACCTTTAGAACCCGGCTTTCTCATTTTTTCATTTGATCCAGCTTTTATTCTTCTGCGTTTAGCTTGAATGTTTGAGTATAGTCCTCGTTTTGCCATATTAGTCTCCTTAATGAATGGTTTCAGATTCTTCTAATGTGTCAATAATTATATCAGAAAGCTCACCAACAAATGTAACACCTAGTTCCTCGGCTGCTTTTATAGCATCTTCTTGGGTATGCGCGTGTATCACAGGCCCTTCATAACTTTTGTTATCATGGGTTAGTTCTGTGATCCATACTTTCATATTACCACTTAACTTTATTCGCCCAATAAGCTGCTGACAATTTACCCTTGGCTATGTTTTTGGCGTGTCTAGCTTTGAATGATTTTCTTCTAGCTTTACCTTTAGCAGACTGAGGATTTTTACCAGCACCGCTCACGCCCTGTTGACCAAAGCGTATTATTTTTATGACATCGCCTGACTTAGCTAAAACTGCGTGTGATTTTGTTTTGTGTCCCGGGGTTCTTTTGGGTTTGTTATAACCGCTAAATCTTTCGCCTCTGTATGTAATTGCCATTAGTGTAAAGTTTTCTCCTCACAGCTTAATACTTCTGAATCCTCGGTTACTTCACCACCAGAGATAATACCAAGTATTCTAACTGCATCTTCTTGGCTTTTGGCTCTAATATCACTACCGACATAAACTAGATCGTCAACTAACACTTCTAAGTTATATAGTTTGATTGCCATTGCCAGTAAATAGTCCTTGAGATTGATCTTTTGCAGTTTGCCTAATGGTTTCTCTATCACGCTCCATAATAGCATTAATTTCTGCTATGTTGACTTGCGCTCCGTATTTAGCCATTAACTCTGCTGCTTTGAGTCTAATCTGTGCTTCGGCTTCATCTCTGTTTCTATCATCGTCCATGATAATTTTCATGCGATCAGTTTCAGCATCAATGATAGCTTTCTGCGCTAAGTTCTGTGCTTTCATGGCTTCAGCCTGTGCTAGTAATTCCGCAGGGTCAGGCTTTTGTTGCTCTGGTTGGGCGGGTGGCATAGGCGGTACTTGAGTGTTAATAAACGCTTGTGGGTCTTTAAACCCAGCCATCTCAATCATGCGCGTGAGCGTGTTGGAATACTGTTGCATAGATACCAATGGATTGCTTGGCCCAAGAGTTTGCATGATTTGTTCTTGTTTACCTGCAAGCTGTGCAAGGATTGCAAACTTCTCTTCATCAGAAGATTTAGAGATAGCTACATTCACAATCATATCTTTATCTGAATCCCAATATCTTGGGTCTACCGGGATGAATTGACCTTCAAGTCTAAATACATCCTGTGCATTTTGATGCTTGATAATTAGGTTGTTAGTAATTTTAAATAGTTGTTTAAGTCCACCTTCTGCAAAATGTCTACAAATAATTTCTATTCGGCCTTGCGCTCCTGACATGGTAGCGGATACGGCTGCACTGGTGCTTGATTGCAAAGCATCTGCATTTAAGCCAGCAGAGGCTTTAGACACACCAGTCCTATTCTCTTTTGCTTCATCGAGGTATCCAAGAACAGGGAAAGCCTCTTTACCAGCGAAGGGTACTGTAAAGGGTTGAACCATCCCAGGGGCGCGAACTCGAATGGGCTGTCCGATATCAGTATTGAGTACATCGTCAATATTGACTTGACCTTCAACAACAGCCATACGAGGAAAGATAGAGTGTCCAAGCGAATCAAGGGTATCTCGCATAATTTGGGATTTTGCAGCTTGGATAGGCTTTAAGTAATCCGCTGGACACGAACCGATTGCAGTATGTGGTTCAGGGTCTGGGCAGAACATAGCAATAGGCAAATCATCCCATTGCTCAACATTCAGCACATTAACACCTTCACCCGCAGTACAAACTCTAATTCTTTCATCTATGCCATCGCCATCGAAGTCATAAAATAAATAATGTTCAACATATAAAACTTCTTTCGCCCCGGTATCATTTCTGTCTGGGTATACCATGTTGTCAAATGGATTTCTTGCCTCTATCTCATCATAGGCTTCTGGGTCAACCGCACTTGAGCTTTGAGTTGCGTATTGTTCTATTTCGTCTTGGTCGTATCCCATAGCAACCAAATCAGAAACAGATTTAATCATTCTGTGGGCCACATAAGATGCAGACTCAAGATCTCTAGCGTTCCTAGAAATTAAAACTTCTTCGGGTGGTATTGATTCAATACACACTTGATCTTTAGATTTAATTCTACGAATGGTTAGATCATACTTAGCTGGAATCTCTTGGATTATTTCCTCACCAGACAGTGGATCAACTTGTGTCATGGTTTCCATGGTGACAGATTCTTTAACGATCTCTACATTAGGGTCAAGCACCAATGCTTGATAAGCCTGTGGATCTAAGTCTGTGTATTCGCTGGTAGATGCTGAAATAGAATCATCCCAAAAGACTTTGACAAAACCACTCTTTCTAACCAACGCATCTTTAAACGCATCGTATAAAACTTGAAAGCCTTGGTTTTTTTCTTGAATGATGTAATTAACATAATTGGTTTGTTGCTCGGCAACTTGGATATCTTCTGGGCCATGAGGTACAAATTCAACAATCTTTTTAGTACCAAAGAATGTACGCATAATCGATGGCAACATAAAGAGTACGCTGTCTCTAACATCAGTCGATACAAATTCAGACTGCATACTAGATTGTGCTTGTGGTTGTTCACCTAAATAATATTCTGTAGATTCTGCTCGTTCAGCTCCGACTTGATGTATGAAATCTTTAGCATCATCCATCTCTGATTTAATAACACCAGCAAGGTGTTCCATATCAGTTTCGTCTTGAACTTCGACCTCTACTTCAGAAGATTCCATCTCTTCTTTCTCAAGCATATCTTCCATTTTGTCTTCGTAATCTTTTGCCATGTAAAACTATCCCACTCGAATGATTCGAGATTTTAAAGGTTTTTTGAAATTATAACCGAAAACACTCTCGCTTCCACTAAAACTTGCGGCAGAACTTGCCATGGTTAATGCAAGTGCATCTGCTTTGTCCGGGGATTTAATTCCTCTTTTCTTCATTTCTTCTTTTGACTCTATCTTTATCTTACCAGTGGATGTATATTTATAGAGAGGCGCAGCTAATTCTGATACAAGCTCATCATCAATAGGAAGTCGGCAATCACGCTGCGCCAACCATTCTTTTATCGCAAACCATAACTCAGCGCGTAAGTTCAAATAATTTTTTCTACTACTTGGTGACTCAGATACATTAATGCCACGCACAGGTAAATTCTGTTCTCTTAGTCTGTCCACCACGCCCGCGCCAAGTCCAATCACATCCACTAATATTTCTTGTGGGCGTTCCATGACAGTAGCATCATCGTAGCGATTTTTAATCACACCACAAAGTTGCATTAAATCCATAGAGGCAAATGATTTAATTTCTAAAACTGTATTACCCTGGCGCACACACAAAGCAGAGTTATCGCCACCGAATCTAGCAACATCTAAACCCCAAACTATGGGTTCGCTGGCGGTGAGGGCGACATCACGATCTACTGCTGCGCGTATAAGTTCCATGGATATCACAGTATCATCGTCAGCTTTTGGAAACTCGCCCATAACCTCAACGCGTGAAACTGTTGAATCCTCGCCATATTGTTCAATCATGGTTTGAAATAGCTTTTGGTCAGTGCCTTCGACTGTGCGCGAGTCTACCTGTAGCGACTGCCAAAAACTGCGTTTGCTATGAAAAGAGTCATAAAATGGCCCAGTGTTGCGGCGCGGGTTGGAGAAAGTAAACCAATAACGATCTTTGGTTGGTTCAGAGAAGAAACCTTCAGAAACCGAGTAGATGGGCGCGGGGATACCTGATGCCTCATCCATGATTAAACAAACTCCGTAGGAGCTGTGAATACCAGCGAAAGCATCTGGGTTTTCTTCTGACCATAACTGCGCTTGGGCGTAATAATACCCGGTATCGATTTTTAGGTCGCGCTCTAGTGCTTCTTGAAACCACCCAGCAGGTTTAATCGTGGTAGCAGTTTTCATAAACCAATGAGAATTGATGGCGAGGGTGAGCCATTTACCTAATTCAGCCCAAGTTCTTGATCTAAGCTGCTGTTCGGTGTTGGCGGTAACAATAATAGTTGCACCAAGCCTTGTTGAAAGCATCCAAATGATTAACCAAGCTACTAATGCTGATTTACCAATACCACGACCAGATGCTACAGCTAATCTGAACATCTCTGGTAACTCTATACTGTTGTTTCTTTGTATATGAGTTGTAATATCTCGCAAAATTTTTTCTTGCCACTTACGAGGCCCATCAAAATGTTCGAGGGGGGTGTCTTTTTGTCCCCATGGGAAGGCAAACTTAACAAAGTTATATGGATCATCTTTTATATTTATTGACCATAGTTCGGTCATTAATTGCTTTTCTTGTTTAGGGTCGTATTTCATTATAATTTCTAATTAGTTTGATGTTATTTTCTTTGTAATCCTTTTGATAATGTATGCACCCCGTAGAAAAGCCAAAAGGAAATCCATGTTGATTACCACCGCCCATGTGTATAATTTCTTTAATACCACCATATTCACATATCTTTGTGTCTAACCTTTTACCTTTAAAAACTTTTGTTAATGGGCAAAAGAAAACCACATTATTAGCAATATCAAAAGATTTAAGTAAAAAGTCGTCAAAAATGCTAAATGGTGGATTTGTTATTATCCAATCTACTTTTTTTGTGTAATTAAAAAAGTCTTTACCCTCTGATATTTCACACCAATCTGTGTCTCCATAATTTTGTAAAGAATTGTAAAAAGCACCATTACCTTTGCATGGCTCAAGCAATTTTCCGCTTGGTGCAAAATAATCAACAATCCATTTTGCAGTATTTGGATTTGTCATTACCACATCATTAGGTGTTTTTTTTCTTTCTTTTGGGGTGCTTACTCTTCCTGTATATTTCATAAAAAAAATTAAAAAATTTTAGTGCAAGTGTTCTAAATTTTTAGCCCCCGCCGAAAAAGTGACCGGGGGGGTTGCAAAATCGGAGAGTAGATCTTGCCGAGCTGCCCGGTCGTGACATGGATACAGTAAGGGAGATGAGAGAGTTCCCACGCCTAGCTCGTATTTTTCGTTGGCAACAAGTCCTCTGAAAGGACACGCTGTGAATCTAGCTGATCTTCTACGACTTTGCCCTCGATCACACGACTCTTTGCAGAATCCAGAACTTCAGCAAGATTTAGGTTATGTTGAACCTCGGCTCTGTCCATCCAGGAACCACTATCCCGGTTCTTAAGGAAAAATATCTGGGCCGTAGTATTTCCATCGAGAGCTGAAGTGTAAAGTGCGTTGGTCACCGCAGCAATTGCTTTTGCTCTTCCGTTCTTTAATGCGACTTCAAATTCCCCCTTTTCTCTTTTTCTTCGATCAATCGTGGATGTTGATGTATTCAAAAGCTGCGCTATTTGTTTCTCAGATAAACCATTACCAGCCCATCTCTCGATGTTTTCAAAGTCTTCTTCAGTAAATTTGATTCTTTTACGACCAGCTTTGCCTTTTAAGTAACTGTAATCTTTCTCTGCCATACGAAAATTCTACTTGATATAGCATCAATCCCCTATAGATTTTGACACACTTAATTAGGTATTAGTGTAGAAAAGAGTTGCATTGTGCGTTCTATTTGATATAATTATTGTGTAGCCAGGGAAAGCTACCATTTAAACAGGAGAGATAAATGAATAAATTAGGATTTAAAGTAGGAGAAAAGGTTTGGGTAAATATTGCTAGTTTTATGCCTAAATCTACTTTAGAAGAAGATGGAACATTTAATGTTTGGGGAACAGTAATAGGGTTTACAGACAAAAGAATTATAGCAAACTGTGAAGGTAGAGGAATCGGACATTACAAACCACAAAATATTACCAAAAGAGAGGTGGCGTAATGAAAGACTTTGCACACAAACTGCACAAACCACAACAACCAAAACCATGGACTGATGTAGCTCGTGAGATGACTGAGAACATAATCTTTGTCATAGCGACTGTGTTGGCTCTGGTAATCATTATTAAGGGAGTAATGTAATGGAAGATATAAAGACTTATTTAGACGAAGGTGAACACAATAGTAGTTGGTCAAATGATTGGAAAGACCCAGACAACTTTTGGGGAAACAATGCTCAAGTTCATGTTTACTACAATCGTAATTGCAGCTTTAAACTCAAGCGAGAAATTTGGCATGGTTATAAAACCAAGATCATTAAACCAAATGACATCGAGATACTTACCAACGACACGCCATTTACCAAAGCAGAGTTAAAGACAGCTCTGATAGAGAAATGGTTTGCATGGGAGAATGAGAACACAAGACAAGCCAACAACAAGGGTGCGCGAGAGCGTAGAGCAAAACAAAAGGAGATAGCGTAATGTCGGTCACACACTACAACTTTAGAAAACCAAAGATCAATCGCCAAGAACATGAGGCAATCAACAAGATCTTAACGCATCCACACTTCAACGCATTGATTAATGTTGAGGCCCTTGATGTGTTAACCGAGCTTGGAATCAGTGCTAAACAGTTCCAGGACATTATTAATAAAAATAAATCAATTTTAAAAAGCTATAAAACCAAGGAGATAAAATGACACAGCACAGCGACAAAGTAGAGCAGCAACGAGAGATATTAAAAACCGAAGCGTTAGATAAGCAAATCAAAGCAATCGACATTCGCCCCGGGAGGATACAAACTTGGTATCAATCCGGGCGAGTGGTGACAGAGTATCCAAGAGATAAGCGTAAAAAAACCACAACTGATTACCGAGGTTTGAATGATTGAGATTATCGGTTACATCTTTGGTATTGGTTTTTTAATTTGGTTCGCTGTAATATTAATACTATGGCTAATCATTAAACATTGGGAGAATATGTAATGTCATACGAAATAGCAGAATATAAATACATAGGACACATGAGAAGTGTCTATGGACTCAAGGGTGAATTAGAATACCCAAGCAGAAAACACTCTAAAGAGGACAGCGAGGGCAATTGGCTTTTGATATCCTACAACGGACACAAGATGGGTAAAGTCCTGAAAAACGGAAAAGTTATTTTATAAAACACGGGCCATTGAATAGGTTGCTACTCTCCTTCCCCCAAATAGTGACCTAGGCCCACCAACAGAAAATGTTTCCGCCCTCGCGCCTGACTTTTTTTCAGGCGTTTTTTCTCATCCTCTAACACGATCCACACTAAGTTCTTATCGCTCAACTCCTGCAACGCCCGCCCACAGGTTTTTCTATTCAGTCCCACCATCTGCGTATAGTAGTTCAACGCATCGTGCGAACTAAAAGTCTCATATCGCCATCTTTCCGTTAGCGA
>Ga0208669_1000577_pt1 | contig 14408 bp, 5 predicted proteins | sample 21_taG_FD_184095 | JGI IMG/M metagenome (GOLD analysis project Ga0208669, IMG submission 184095) | Marine viral communities from the Subarctic Pacific Ocean - 21_ETSP_OMZ_AT15319 metaG (SPAdes) (version 2) | ecosystem: Environmental > Aquatic > Marine > Oceanic | place: Pacific Ocean | collected...
CCACCAAATGCCGTTGGTTTGAAAATTGTCCATTGACTCTAGTACATACTCAATCTTGTCATGCGCTGCATGAAATTCATTCCAGCCTTCTTTAATTGTTTTAAGTTTTCCCTCGGTAAAGTCAGGTACATCTTTATTTCTTTTTTCAATTTCATCAGCTGCCGTAACCATTTCATCTACAGTCTCTAAGAAGTTTAATTTTGACTCTTCGTCTAATGCTTTTTGTTCTAGCCTAGCAATCGTTTCAATATTTTTAACAGCTTCATAAACATTCTCTAACTCACCGAAGGTTAGGTCTTTGTAGTTAACCTGGCCCGCTCTTGATAACAAAGTTTTAATTTCATCTGTCAAGACTACCTCGTTACCCGCTTCTGTTTCTCTTTCAACTAACTTAGCATAAGTTTCTTTTCTTTGCTTTTTAGATACCGCTCTGAATTCAATGTGTTCAAAAATTTCATAGATCGGCTCAATATAATCTCTTGCTAATCTTTTTCTTGTTGCGGGTTTATTTAGTCGGGTAAAGTAGTCAACTATTGTTGCAACTCTTGCCTTTTTCTTTTCAGCTTCACGATACAAATGATGATTCAGTAACTGTATGCGTTTTTGGTTTGCTGCCTCTTGATACTTTTGTTCTGCTAATGCTTTAAATGCTGCGCGGCCCGCTGCTACTTCTGAGGCTCTAAAACGATTAACATGAATGTCTTGTACCTTCATACGAGAGATACGCTCTATCGCAATATTTCGAGCTGCTGCGGCTGGCGTATCATCCATGTTAGCGCTTTTCTCTAGCGACTTTAATTCTAGGTGCAGTAAGCGTGATCTTTGGTCTGCCATGTGAGCTGCTTTAATGGCTTCTTCTTCTAGCTTGGCGCGATCTACTTGCATATCACTAGTAGCCTTCATCAGTCTTTGCCTGGCCACTTCTTCTATTAATTGCTTGCGTGGTTTAGCTTCTATGATCTTTTCAACCATATCAATGCCTGACTCAAAGCCAAATATCTCAGCAACTAGATCGTGGTGGACACCATCCTTTGTTGTATGTATCTTTCTGCCTTTCGGTAACTGCCCCAGTATCTGACCAAACTCATCAATCAAAGCCTTCTTATCAAGCTTCATTGGCTCAACACCTGGTAACAATTCACCAGTTAAGACATCACCTGTTTGTAAGAAATGAATAACCTGGTACACCGCCATCTCGTTGACTTCTGCCTCGACTTGTTCTTTAGCTTTAGCAAATGCTTCCTTGTACCACTTCTTGTCTTCTCTTTGTAGCTGCTTAATCTTCTCAAAATCGAGCGCATCTTCAGCTTGCCTGGTTGACGCGTTAGATGTGTCTTGATAATTGTTCCATTCCGCCTGTGTCATGTTTGAATTTTCTATACTTTCAAACATTGGAATTAACCTGGAGGTTCGTTCTGCTTGTGCAATTTCTGAAGAGGTTGATAACATTCTGTCAAAGACGCCGCGAATGTCATCGTTAATTTCTACATTTAGGTTTTGCATCTGTTGATAGACACTTTTTAGCCAACGCTTAAATCTGTGAAATACTTCGCGTAATTCGTTAGATGGGGCCTTACCTTCAAAAAGGTACTTCTCGAATGATTCTGCCCACTTCTCGTGCTGCTCAACACCTATCTCATCGCCTGATTTGACACCAAGATAGTCTAGCGTTGTTTGCCAATCCTTTTTGATTGCGTCAGGCGCATTTGGGTCTTCACCCAGGTCTTGCATAATCTCTAAAAAGAGGTGGCCTGATTCGTGTAAGAATGTAGAGCGGTCTGCTCCTTCAAATAAAGAAATGATTGTTTCGCCTGAACGAAACTGTATTGATCCTCGTTGTTGCTGGTTGTAGGTTTCTGACTGTAGTTCTGCTTGAAGTTGGCTTTCGCTAACCTCTAAGAGTTCTGCTAGGGCTGAGGTTTCGTTTTGCGGCTTGAAGTCGAGCCGTCTTTGCCAGTTGCCGTAGACTTCGTGGATCGGTTGATAAAGCGAACTGATGGCGCTTCGTTGTAGATCGGATCGTCCTTCGATGCCACTCCGATTCCATGTTTTTTCGCGATTGCTTCTGCTTCTTTCCGTGTGATCATAGTATTCACTTTCCTGTGCTATTAAGTCTAAATTATACGCTTCATTGTTAAAGTATTGTGAAATTAGATCATTAAATGCATCTAATTCTTTTGCTCCATATTTACTACTATCTTCAAAATATTTACCATCTAAAAACTTTAGGCCTGTGCCGTCACCTGTCCTTGTAAAGTTGAGGCCATCCATTGATTGCTCAGGATTAACCTGTTGGTATATGTTTGTTAAGTCTTCTGTACTGAACTGTGAGCCGTCTGCTTTCTGTACTCTTATACCAAACTGCTGACCACCAAAGCTTGTCTTTTCAGTAATAGTGCCGTCTTGCATCATGGCTTCACCAAGCAACTTAGAAGCAAACTGAGCTGTCTCAAAGGTCTCACCAGGGAATGTAATCTCGAATGTAGGCTCTACGCGCTCAAAGGTTCCAAAGGTGTCCCCTACTTTATGAACAATGCCCATTTCACGAAGCAGCTTAATCTGTCCGTCTTCATCTGTAATGGCTGCTAAAACTTCCTGGTTGTAATCTCTTAACTGTTCTAGCGTTGTGCCTTCAGGGAATCCGTAACCTCTTGCGTTACCAGGGTTACTCGATACTAAGATTCTTGGCGCTCTAGCTTCTGCTAATGCTAATAATTGATCATTAAAGTCTGCGTTAGTGAATGGATCAGATATAACATCTGACTCAAAGCTTGGTCTGTCTCCTGTCTCAAGCGCTGTAGTAAGTGCGTTGTTTTTGTCAAATGTTCCAGCGTCTACTAGGTTTTGTATCGCTGCGATTTCAGGAGCCGCATAGTTTGCAGCAGACTCATAAGTGCCATCGCCAACAACAGTCTTTTTACCGCTGGTCTTTTTAGGTGTTAAATTCTTTTTAGCATAGAACCATAAGTTAGCCTGGACAGCGTCAGGCTTCATGCCGTACTCATCAGCAAGCTTGTTGGTCATCCACATAGCGTATCTGATTGCTTGTGAGCTTGGGAATTTGGCAGCGTCCACTACATTGCCTGTGTCTTTATCTATATCTTTGTATCGGTAACCAAACACCCTAGACATATGTACATCCTGGACACTAAACGGATTGAACTCATTCAGGCCCCTGGCTCTAATGAGCTGCATGTAAGTAGAAACTTTGAGACCGCCTTTGTAGGTTCCTGTTTGATACATATCTACAACAGCGTCAATTTGTCTGCCTGTAATTTTGAGTCTTTGACCTCCAGGTCTTGGTGTGTTTCTTACTGCGTTTCTAAATTGTTTCTCTTGCGTTATTGGATCAAACTGTCTAGCCAGGGCCATTAGGTGTAGCGTGTCAGAAAAGTTTGTTTCTGCTGCGTTCTGAGCAGATGTAATACCAAACAAAATAGAGGCTTCTTGTAAGTTAGCTTTACCGACAATATTTCCAAAACCTTCACCAAACTCTTTGTACCAGTTACCAGGACTGTCATTTGCTAAGGCCCAATCCAGCATCATCTTTAAATCTTTGTAACTAATTGGCTTTACATTCTTATCTAGCTTGTCTTTGTTCTTTCGTTTCTTAGGTGATCCAAATATTTTAGAGAGTCTTCGAGTTGTGAGTAACTCAGCGTCATTTTTAACTTTATCGAGCAAACCTTGTAATTCGTTTTCTACGCGGCCATGAAGTGTTGTTAAGAGTTGTGAGTCAGGAACAGGTACGCCTTGTTTCTGAGATACAAACGCTTCTAGTGTAGGCTCATTAGCACTTTGAAAAAACTCTCGCATAGGAGGAGCTGGCTTGCCGTTAACTTCTAATATTCTGACTGCTTCAGCGTGAAGTGATATAAAGTCTCCACCATCTCTAACTGTGTCGTATCCACCCGCTAACCATATTTCTCTTTTTTCAAGACCATTAAAACGCCCTATATACCCTGATTGTCTAAACGCTTTACCTTCATCTTCAGCCCAACCAGGTATATGCTTCTTTTTACGATTTAAAATTTCTACATATTTATCTTCCATCGCTTGGTTAATATCTTTAACTGCTTCACTATATGGAAACATTGTGCCGACTTTACCAAGTTCTACTGCTATCTTATATACATTGTCTCCATAGCCATGGCCTCTTGTTCTTGATTTTGCTGGATGACTAAACACTCCAGTTATATAAGTTCCTTTTGTGCGTTCTGCGCTTATTTCAAATTGATCAAATATGTTTGGTGAAGAGTGAAAATGCATGACCTCGCCTTCTCTTAGGCCTTGAGGTTCAACTGCGCTTTGATTAAAGACCTTAGTAATCTCTACATCTCTATCATCAAAAATAACATAGTTGTAGTCTTTCTCTTTTATGTCATCTCTGTTACGCGTAGCACCATCTGCAAACTTAACACCACGAATACCTTCATTTAAAAGAAATTTAGAAATTGATTCTTGCTCAGGAAATTTAGAAATAGTATCTAGATTAGTAAAAACTTCTTCGATATAACCTACTTGCCTATAAACATCTCTACCAAAATGTAAACCGCCAGCTTCACCTAACTTATATTTTTTTATAAGTTTTTGTATAACTTTTTGAACTTTAGGTGACTGCTTCCACCATTCAGTATCCCAAAGTAAATAGTCTTCTTCTGCTGGTTTTAAATCTACCTGGTAAAGTTTGCCTGATTGCGGTGGTTCAAAAGTAGCACCTTCTAATTTTTCAAACTGGCGCTGCAAATAAAAAAGCTCATCTCTTTCAGCTTCAAGACTTGGTAAATTAAATTCTTTTTCAATTGTACGAATACCTTCTAATTTTGATTCAAACACTTTTGAAGCCTTAGTCCACCTTGTATCCGACACAACAAATTTGTATTTCGGATCACCTTCAGAATTAACACCATCTTTTTGCATTGAGCCAATTTCTTCACTAGTTTCAAGAAACCAACTGCCATCGTCTGTTTGCTGCCAACGAATGCCGTCTAATTGACTATCCATCATGCCGTTAACGCCAACTTGTAAACGGAAATCTATTTGTTTTTCAATGTCTGTTAAAACATCGTTTACTGCATCTAAAGCTTCTTGAACTTTATCTTCGTTAATAATCCAATCTTTTTTGTTTCCCTCTACTCTAGGCATCTTTCCTAAAAAGGCAGATTTCATTTCGCTATAATCTTTTAAAGCTAAAATTTCTGACACTTCAGCAAACATCATTTGCGGCAAATCAGCAGATGTCGTTCTATAAAACCATTCAGTAACTTCTTCTTGCTCTTTATAATATTCAGCAACTGCTTGTTTAGAAGCAAAATAAAGTCCCCATCCATAAGCTACAGCACCTTCGCCAGTCCCAATAAACTCTGTAGAAAATCTTTCAATAACTCCCTGGAAAGGCGTGCCATGAAACGCTGCCTGTTCTAGTGTTCTGCCTTGTGGATCGTAGAAGTTATTTCTAATTAATTCGATGAGTTCTTGTTTCGTAGTTGATTCTAGATCAACACCCATCTGAGACTCTAGGTAAGCTCTGATTTCTTCTATCTGTTCAACTGTTGTTTCTGTTGACTCAACAACGCCTGGTGCAGCTTCTTCAACAAAGTCTATGCCCTGTATTTTTGCTATCCTTTCTAGCTTTTCATTGATCACTCTTTGTACAGAAGCAATAGAGCTTTCACTACTCATGTTTCTAGACTGCAACAATCGCTCGTATTCTATTTCAGCTTCTAGCTGCGCTACTTCTGCTGGCTCTACATTTTCTGCGTAGTAAGCATTGATCTCTTCTTCAGTAGGTTTAGTTGTGCCATCACCCAATACAAAGTCACTTGCAGCATCTTTAGCTTCTTGTTTCGCTGTTTTTAGATCATTGACTTTATCAAGTAACACTTTAGCTTCTTTTGTTTGGCTTCTTGCTGTAGCTTTGCTGCTTATTTCTGTATCGAGTATCTGACCAGCTAAATCACTTAAAGTGTCTGTATCACTAGATGTAACCGCCCCTGAAGGAAGGTTTCTTTGTAGCTGTAATCCGTAGCGGTCATACAACTGTTTTGCATCAATACCAGCACGATCACCCATGACTGTAAAGAATGCTTTGTACAAGATAGCACTTTGATTAGCCTGGTCACGCGGCGTACCTATTTTGACTAGCTGCTCAACGACATCGTTGTAAACTTGCTCGCCTGGCTGTTTTTCTTCATTAGCCATGCTAGAGATAATCGCATCCGCTTGCTCCATCAGTCTTTCGTTACGACCTTCATTCCATTTGCTGGCTTCAGCAACAGACATCGCATTTTCATTAACTCTTAATAACTGATTGATCCCTTCACCATGCTGGCCTACTGCTATGTCAGTTAGATAGTCTTCAACATTGAATTCAAAGTAGCCTTGCGTAGCTACTGTCTCTTCTACCTGGTCAGAAATAAGCGGCGATATAGTATTTAAATCGATACCTTGCTCTTCAGCATACTGGACTAAATCTTGCGCGTAGATGACTACCTTAGGCGAGTCTGTTTCGTTTTCTGATTGAAACAACTCTCGAACAAAACCTTTTAGAGAGTCAGGTGACAAATCCATCATCTTAGACTCTTGCAGCTTCTGTACTAATGTTGTCATTCTTTCATTGACTTCAAGAGCTTCAGTCGCACGCATCTCATCTTCAATCATGCGCTTAAACTCAGGATCAATCTGTATGCCTGAATCTAAATATTTATTCAGCGCTTTGTTAACGCCATATATAGTTGTTGTTTGTGTAGCAGTACCTGTAATCGTTGCTATAAGCGTGTGCCAGGCTGCTTTTGGACGCTCTTTTAGGTAATCACCAAAAGTTAAATCAGCATCAGAAGGCAAGATCGCAAAGTCATTTAAGTCTTGCGTAATCGTTGTCAGCTGCTCTTGTGGTATTTCAATAAGTAATTGTGCGCTCAATGTTTTAAATAAAGACGAGCCAACTTTTAAATCTTTTAATAACCTTAATGCTGGCAACATTTCAAAGGCTGCTTCAGTTGTGCCTTGTGTTATGCCGTATAACAAAGAGGATGAATATGAAAGGCCCTGGTCAAGTCCTGTCTGCATAGATTCACCAGCAACAGACACACCCATAGATCCTGGGATAAACATTGGGTTACCTGTCATATAAAAAGCTAACATACCAGGAGCCATCATTCCCATTGACCTTGGGCCTGACAAAGCTGTTTGTATCCATTCAGGGTAACGACTTAAATCACCTTGTATATTCTCGCCAATGTCGTACTGACCTTTTGCCAAGCTTTGGAAACCTTCGCTTATTGCTTGCGGTACATTGAGTAAGTTTTTAAATATAAAACGATCAGGTGATGTGTCAAACTCAGTATCAATACCAGCAAAATCTAACATCGCATCTATTGTTCCTGGCACAGCACCAATTGCTTGATAAAAACCTCCACTTGCTGAAGGTAATCCTGAAAATACAGAGCGCATTGTATCTGTAACCATACGAGCTGATTCTTCAATACCGCTAAGTTTGTCGATGTCATCATAAGCCATTGCAGCAAATAATGGGTCTTGTAATTGTTTGGCTAGTATTGGATTATGAACAGCAAGCTTATTAACATCTAACGCAGTCAGCTCGACCATTCTTTTTACTTCAGCTACATTCGCAGAGATAAAGCTAGGGTTTAATCCTGTTTGCTCTGATAGTTCTTTAATTGCAGCTGCTTGATCTTTGTCAGCTAAAGAAGCTATCTTTAAACTATTTTTTAAACTCTCTGTATTCGCTTGTTGACGCTCTTGACCATAAACAGCATAGTCAGGCATTGGCCTATCTAATTCTGATGGAATACTTGCTTGTATCGCTTCACCTGACTGTATGTCTTGACCATAAGACAAATATTTGTTTGCTTTGATCGGGTTCTCAGGAGCCGTAACTTGAATATCAACGCCTGAGTTTTGAACAGCAGTTTCAATATTAATTTTTGGAAACTCTTCTTCTTCGTCTTTCTCACTACCTGGTATTGTTAGGGCCATAGTTATTTACTGTTGTTATCGTAATACCACTTTCTTATTTGCTGTACGCTGACAGGCCATTCAATTTCATTCATTGCTTCTACAATGGCATTGATGTCATCTCTAGGAATCGTTGACAGCTCGACAATGTTTTGCTGCGTCATTGGCAAGAAATTGTCTTTCAGTATTGTTTGATAGAAAGCTTGATCTGTATCTTTTATTTCTGCCAAGAATATATTGTCAGTCTTACCTGAGCCGTCCATGCGTGGTACTTTAATAAATAACTCATCAGCATCATCCATTCCTAATATTAATGGCTCTTGAGAATCTATTACTGTATTAGCATTCCAAACTAGATCAGTCATCAGTCTTGTGACTATGCCTTGAAACTCTGCCTGTGTTGGCTGCTTAGTTGTAAGTGCAAAGTGTGCTGCTGTTTGTTTATCGACTTCAGCTAAAAAGCGTCTTATGTCTCTGCCTTCTTTAGTGTTTGCTAAAGCACCTGTATCGTAATTAAGTCCTGTTGATCCAAGCGCTTGCTTAACAAAGTCTTCGTTAGATAAAAACATCTTGACTGAGTCAGGATTGGCTTGCATTTCTAAAAGCTTAGTCATGTTGCCATCAGACAATAAACCTGAATATAGTTTTAAGTCTATAGCCTGAAACGCTGCTGGGTCTGTCTCAGCGATTTGAAATAAATTCACATAGTTTTCTTGTTTCTTAATCGTTAACTGTGCTTTGTTTGTTGCTGCTACATCTGCATCAATAGCGCTTTGTATTGAGTTTTGCTGTATACCACTCATCTGTTGCCATAAACCTTCAGGCAAGTCTTCTTTAGAAGCACCCTCAACCATTAACACTAGTACTTTTTGGTAAGCATCGTCTTCAGCACGCTCCGCCGCTGTTCTAGTTCTCGTAATGTCCTGGTCTACAAGCTGCTGGATTTTTTCTTTGACTGCCAGTTCGTACAAACCACCCATTGCGTTGTATGTTTCTTCACTTATGAACGCGTTAGGGTCTCCATCTGCAATAAGATCAAGAGCGCTGTAATATAACTCTTTTTGGTAATCGTCTTTTTCTTGTTTTTCGTTAGTCTCAAGTATTGTTTTAAGTTGGCGCTGTGCTACACCTGACATAGCCTCCCAAAGGTCTTTGTGATCTTTTTGTATGTCTGCATAACTTAAACCCTCTTCCATTAAATTATTTATATCGTCATAAGCTTTTTTCTGTATATCATCTTGTTCTAACAACAGGTCTGCTCTGACATCTTTTTTGTAGTTATAATAATCAGTCCCTGACATTGCTAGTAGGTCTTCTATTGTCACTTCCTCGTTGCGTGTATATTTTCTGTAAACATTTTGTCGTGCTTCTTCTTCTTTTTCTTGTTTGATTTCGTCTTGTATGGCGTCTTCATTTTGTTCGTACTGATCAAATAAATCTTCAAAGAATCGTTGATTGTCACCGCCCATATCATTCCAATCTCTTGGGTCTATTTCTCCTCGTGTTCTAGCGCCATCAGCTACAGCCGTTTCAACGCGTGTGCGAGCTTGTGATTGGTTGTACTTTTTAATGTCTTCGGCTTCCTTAAATCGAGCTTTAATTTCTTTAACGACATCAGCAGAGAGTACAGGATCATCAATCGATCTCGCTTTAGCTAATTGCATTGTGATGTCACCACCCTCATCTATAATGTTTTGTGCTTCTTTGTTAATTTTTCCAACCCTGGTATAGGTATTGAGAAGCGTTTTTATTTCGTCATACTTAGTCGCATCGATAGCGCTTTTGTTATCATTGAAGTGATCATTAGCTTGCGGATACATATCATTCGCTAAATAGTTTTCGATAGCTGCTTCGTGCGCTTTAGAGGTAAACAAAAGTCTTGCCTTATCAACAATGGCTTGTTCTGAATCATCCTTGATATTATTAACATCAATGCCATACACATCAAGCAGCTGTGAATTGACTTCGCGCAGTCCCAGGTTATACTCCAGCGCCATGGCTTCCTTATTACCAAAATTAGCAGCAAAATTTTGAATAGAGCTTTCAGTTCTTGCTACGCGCTCTGCTTGATTCCAGGCTTCACCTTCTCGGCGATTGTGTCCATCAATTGTGCTGAAGGCATTCAGTAATCTTTGATCTGATAACTGGTTATATTTGCCAACAATTCTTTGATCCAGGTCTTTGCCTAGCTCTTTTCTGTACTCTTCCAATTGTCTTTCTATATCAGCTTTGGCATCAATAGCGTTGCGACCTTTAAGTGACAAGTAGCCACCCTCATCAGAGATAAGCGCTCTTATCTTTGCTGACAACAAGTTGTCTCTTTCTCTAAGCGTTGCCTGGTCTTGTACATCTCTTTGTTTAAAAGCTGCTTCCCACGCCTGGTCTCCGAGCTGGCTGATCGCCTGGCCTTGTTGAATTTTTGCCTGAGCTATGCTGGCTCCGAATGCATCCGAGTTGGTTTGTATTTGCTGAAAGCCACCGCTAACTGGTCTGTCTTTGACTTGACCTATTTGGTATTGTGGTACTGTTGCCATTATTAATCCTTATGTCGCGTAATTGTAGTCATACCATTTACTGGCAACATTGCCAGCGCCTGTTAACAACGATGTTCTTGCGCCAATCTTTCCAGCAATAATTGCGTTATCAGCACCCATGCGTTTCATACCCGCATTAGCTTTTAGATTACTAGCTACTACTTTTTGTTCGTATGACTCTCTTTCTGCGTTTGATCTAATGGTGAGTGCGTCTAGCTCTCCGAGTGCCGCAGTATCTCCCAGGATGTCAAGAGCAGAACCGCTGCCTACTTCAACACCACTTGCAGCTAATGCACTTCTTTGTCTTCCTTTAAGTTGTGCTACTTTAACGCGAAGTGCTGCTTCTTCTTTAGCGCCTCTTGCTTTAGCGTCTTCAGCCTTCCAAAGAGCGACCTTGCGATTGTTCTCATCTATCTGAGCTTGATAACGATACTCTGCTGCTTTTGCTTCTGCCGCTTGCCTTTGACCAGCAGCCTGGGACATAGCACCAGCAAAGTTCAGTATCATTCCTAACATTGGGGTACACATACTAAATCTCCATTGTAAACTTGTGAAAAGGCTCACCATGTATGCCATACGGCTCTGCCTCATCCATTTCAAAACCTAACCACTTGAGCCACTTAATTGACATCACATTACGCGCATCAACAAAGTTCTCTAAATACCTATAATCCTTGCGAATATCATCCAGCCAGGGCTTAGACCTTCTGAGGAATATGCGTTGCTTTTCTGTTATTAAATCGGTTCCTAACATCCAGGGAGAGCCTGATCCACTCAGTAGCGATATAGGACACACGCCCCACATACAGACAAGCTCATCGTTAACGAGTCCTGTCTTTGAGTAAGTAGACATAATGACTGATGTTTGAACCGCATTACGAATTCCCATATGTGTTGCAGCATTGACTTCCATTTTGTCGTGTTCACGCATGTTTCTGACCAGGACAGCAATATCACCCTCTTCAACATCTCTAATTTCAACTTTATCCGCCAACGCTCACCTCAGGTATAACGGCTAGTAATGTCATCGGTAATGGGTCATCTTGCCTAAAGAATATTGATCCCTCAGAACGCCAGGTAGACGGCATGGTGACCGATATATCTCCTGTTTTAAGAGAGGTTGCTGTGCCATATGGCTCATACGCTCTTTGTTTAAACTCTGTGAGGTGATCAGCGTCATATCCTATCTTGCCGCCTCTTGACTCTTCGACTCTGAGTGTTACCTCTGAAATGCTTTTTTTCTTTCCTTGCTGCGTGGGCTGACCCAGCTCCAGGTTCAGGGTTTGTATATCTGCCTGGATCGGTAGTCCAATGTGAATCTTAGTCGCTGGATGAGAGATAGTAATCGCTCCTGAGGCAACAGTCTTCTGAGCTTCAACATTACCATCAGCCAGGATAGCAACTGTCTTGCCTTCAAGGTGTCCTAGCCCTGAAATCTCATCGACTCCTTTGGCCCAGGATGATACTGCTACACTTCTAAAGGTTGAAGGTACATCCCTTCCCGCTTTGACTGATACGGCTGTGGCGCTGGTGTAAGCCTGAATGGTACATACGAGTGTCTCTGTGCCTACAGTCAATACGATAGTGTTGCCTACATCGCCTGAAACGAAAGTGCTGCCGCTTGCTGTTAAAGTTTGCGTTGATTGATGTGACCAAACATTAGCTCCTAAACCCGCTGTTAGTGTCATTGTTGTTGACCCTGTGTGTATACCATCGTATGACAGCCCTGAGTCCACAAAAAACGCATCAGCAACATCTGTAAATACTCTTGTATTTAGGCGTTCTATGTAACGCTTAGTTGCGCCATTAATGGTGCGCTTAACAACAAAATAAGTGGCATCCTCGTCACCCTCAGCAATGGTACAAACGCTCTCGAAAGTGCCGTCAGTATCGTGTCTTGACCAACCCCATACTTCATGCTCTCTCATGTAGGTTAGGGCCGCCAAAGTACCATCACTCAATACTACCCAAACGATAGAGTGTGGCGCTTGGGCGTAGGCCCATTCTCGTACTGTCTTGCCAGCAAACAAATGACTAGCTAAAACTGTTAAATCATTACCTGTATAGGAGTCAGACTCTAGCGCAAATGCCAGGTCTCTAATAATGGCTCCTTTGGCCTGTAGATGAATAATTGTATTACCAATGACAATAGGAGGCGCATCAGCTGTACCACGATAACCTTGTGGTTTAACCTGGATGGCTGACGGCGTGATGACACCATCGTTAGCAGTCAATAACCATTCACCACCTGAAGTCAGGATGATCATGTCGCTAAGTGGAACCAGGTGTCTTACCTCGTTGACCTGAGAGGCAGCAATCGTAAAGGTGACCGCGTCATCATCTCTGAGCGGCTCTGAGATATTAAAGTTATGGTAGTTGCCTGTTTGCGACATAAAAATTTTCTGAGGATCATTGTTTGTTTGTCCAAAGACTAGTCGCTGCTGGTAATAAGCTACTGTTGCTGGGTACTCATCCGTTGTATTGAATATGGTTCTCGCTGTTGCTGGCGTATCGTTTGCATCTGCCTCAATATTGTCATCTTTAAATGAAGTCGTTGTTGATCTTCCAATAAAGCCGTAAATACCACCACGCGATTTAAAGACATTGTAGCTGTCTGCTCCACTTACCGCTCCCCAGGAAATAGTATTAGTAATGGTTGAGCTTAGATTGTTATTAGTAATCGATGTCGCGCTTGAGGCTACAGACTCATCACCTGTCTCTGTCTTAACTGCTGTGACTACATACGAGTAAGATGTCCCTGGATTGCCGCCGTCATAGTTCTGCCTGGTTGAAGAAACACTACCAGGAGCTGCCATTGATGTGCCAAATGAAACAGAGGTTATTGACCAGGCTGTATGAGAAGTTCGCTTCACTTCTTTTACTGGATGCGATGGATGACAGATCGTCATGACATCAGCAGATTGGGTAAAGTTTAAATCAGCCAGCTCAGTATCTGAGTATGGCGTTGCTATGGATACTGGAGAACCACTCGATAAGACTTGGCCACCATCCTTGATCACTCTCATAGTCTGATGCCCAAACTCTAAGATATAGGTTTGCTCAGTATTAAATTCAAATGGAATAAGCCTGGTAGTCTTTGCTGAGTTAGCTGTCTCACAGATAAACTTTGTGCCTGGACGATTGGCTACGCCGCCATGCGCCTGGACAAAGAAGTTACGACAGGTCTTGAGTCCTGTTGCGTATTTAGCAAGATCAACTCTCGCATGTAGAGATGGTGCTAACTCACCGCCTGAGAATGATGGTTGTATCGTATGTACAGGCATTAACTCCGCCCTGTTATCCAGCTCGCATCTGTATTTCTATCTATGTGAGACTCGTTAGCATTAAATGTCTTAGCCTCACCTAGTACAGTCAAGTACATTTGGTAGGCTTGCTCCATCCTCTTCTCGTCCCTGGTGATTGGCATAGCTACTTCACTTGCCAGCTTCCACGCTAGAGCATTAATAAACATAGGCTCAAACACCAAAGTGTTGGTTGCCTGGTAGGTATAAATTAAGGTCGCTTGTTCTTGGTCAGTTAGTATTACTCTTGAGTCATAGGCATCACCTAGAGCGATTTCAAAAGGGATTGGGTCGTTACTGCCAGCAACAGTATTTGTTTGTAGTATTTCTCTTGCAAAGAGACAGTCATTCGGATAACTGTATCTGTAATTCCAGTTGCCAGGAGGCGTACCTACATCTGACAAAGCTATGTGACGAGTAGCAAATCCCCAGGGAAATGATCTCAGTAATGTGTCACGCGTATCTGCAAATAATAAATTACAATGAAAGGCCTCCTCTGAAGCCTCTGTTAAACTTGAAATGGTGGCACTTGCTCCGATATGGGATAGTGCTAAATTACATATATCGACTTCACTTGCCATTGTTCTTCCTTCAG
>Ga0208669_1000578_pt1 | contig 14388 bp, 7 predicted proteins | sample 21_taG_FD_184095 | JGI IMG/M metagenome (GOLD analysis project Ga0208669, IMG submission 184095) | Marine viral communities from the Subarctic Pacific Ocean - 21_ETSP_OMZ_AT15319 metaG (SPAdes) (version 2) | ecosystem: Environmental > Aquatic > Marine > Oceanic | place: Pacific Ocean | collected...
AAAAAAAAGTTTGTCAAGGTTAAAAAAAACAGAGGCAATTACGGAAAAGGAACTAAAAAGGAAAAGAAATGAAAAAATTAACATACTTATTATATATGCTTTTAGCATTACACTTTGTAGGATGCAAGGGCAAGCACAAATCTAAACGTGAATTTATAAAAGAAAGAATTGAAAAGAGAGATAGCATGAAAGCTTTACACCCTGATACTATAGTAAAATATAGAGAGATCAGGTGGGAAGATAAAAAAGCTAAAATCGATGCTAAGTTTGATAGCTTAAAAGCAAAAAAAGAAATTAATTAAGGTAGGTAAAACTACCATAACCAAAATATTGCTGTGTATTCAGCTATGTTTAACCAAAACCAAATACAATGACGTATTTTTATAAAACTTACTCATGGGGTTCACAAAGTGAACAACAAGGAGTATCCGAAAAAACCATAGAAGCTTGGAAGCATTTAGCTAACAAGAAAAACTGGAGAATAGTCCAGTTACCAAATGGGTATTTTCAAACCGAATACCGTAACATCGAAAAAGATGAATGGTACGACGTTACTAGACGTGAAACCGTAGAATCAGCTGAGGCTGCAATTGACGGTAGTATTGAACATTACACTAAAAGGATTGATTTTTTAAAAGGTCCTAAAGTTGTAAAGACGTTTAAGTAATATTTTTTAATTTTAAATTTAATATAATGGAATATAATCAACCTAGCTTAATTGTTAAAGATTTAAATTTTGGCAATAATGCTAAAACAAAGGTAATTTTAGGTGTGGATAAACTCGCTAAGGCAGTCAAATCCACCCTAGGTGCCTCTGGGAAGTGTGTAATATACGAAGATGCCAGGGGTAAACCGGTGATAACAAAAGACGGGGTAACGGTAGCAGAATCCGTTGTCTTACTTGATCCGGTTGAAAATATGGGAGCTACATTAATAAAAGAAGCTGCTAAAAACACTGTAAAAGAAGCCGGTGACGGAACTACTACAGCAGTTGTGTTAGCAGAATCTTTATTAAAAAATGTAAATCAAGATGAAAATCTTGAGTTTTCTATAAGAGAAATAAAAGAAGGGATTAATTCGGGGTTTAAAAAGATTAATAAGTATCTTTCTAAATACTCCACGCCAGTTATAGGCAAGATGTTGGAACATGTTAGTACAATTTCATGCAACAATGACAAGGAAATTGGTAAAATTATATCAGAAGCGTATAATAAAGTAGGTAAGGATGGCGTCGTATTAATGGAAGAGTCTACAACAGAAGAAACATATTCTGATATTGTAAAAGGTGTAAAAATAGACTCAGGTTTAACATCACCACATTTAATAACAGACAAGAATAAAAGTACATCAGTACTTGAAACACCGCATGTACTTATTGTATCTTCACCTATACCAAATATAAGGAAAATACAAAAAATATTAGAGCACGTTATAAAAACAAAAGCAAGTTTACTAATAGTAGCGTCAGTTGAGCAGCAAGTGAAATCTGCACTTTTAATGAATAAAGTTAAGGGTAATATCAAAATTAATATAATAGATTTACCTGGTTTTGGTCCTACAAAACAAGACGCTATAGAGGATTTAGCGGTACTAACAGGAGCTAAGGTAATAAATGAAGAACTTGGTGATGATTTAGATCTTATAGAACCTGACGTGCTTGGCCACGTTGTTAAATCTGTTACAGATGATAAGTCTACTATATTAACATTAGGCTATGAAAGTGAAAACTTAAAACAAAGGGTTAAAGAAGTTGAGAAACAAATCAAAAACGAGAAAAATCCTTTTTTAAAAAAGAAAGTCCAAGATAGATTAGTAATGCTTTCTGGTTCTGTTGGTGTGGTAAACGTTGGAGCGGCATCAAAAATTGAATTAAAAGAGAAAAAGGATAGAGTTGAAGACGCTATCTATGCAACTAAAGCAGCTTTACAAGAAGGAATTGTTCCTGGTGGTGGAATTGCACTGTTAAACGCAGCGAGTAGTATGAAAGCAGAAAATATTGGGGAGAAAATACTCGCAGAGGCCATAAAATCTCCATTCACCACTATTATGGCAAACGCAGGTATTGAAAACTACGAAATACCTAACCTAAAGGGTGTTGGATTTAACGTCATTACTGGTAATAAAGTCGATATGATTAAATCTGGAATCGTAGACCCCGTACTAGTTACAAAAACAGCATTAAAAAATGCCGTTAGCGTGGTAAATACAATTATTTCAGCAGATTGTGTAATAAGTAATATAAGAATTGACCATGAGAGCAATTAATTATTATATTGTTGTAGAAAACATTAAGACACCAAACAAAAAAGTTGCTGGATTATTTATTACTGACGATTTAGATACCGATAATAGATATGTAAAAGCTAAAGTAATAGCGGTGGGTAATCTTGTAGAGGGATTACAAGATAATGATATAGTATTTTATGATAAACATGCAGGCAATGGTATATCATGGAAAGAAAAACTGTACCACGTCATTAAAGTTAGTGATGTTGTTCTAGTAGAATGAGATTAAGTGCATCTGATTTACGTGAAATTAAATTGCTTAAGTATTACAGACTTGTTAGAAAATGGGCCTGTAAAACTTATACGTTAAAAGATGCAGATTTAGAACTTTTAATATATTTAGACTGTAAAGGGAAATTTACGCGTAATGATTTTATAGATGGTGTTTATACTTATTCGTGGGATAAGAATAGATGGGAGAGACTACGAAGAGACGGATGGATAGAAGCGTGGAGACACCGAAACAGAACTACAATTAAATACAGTATCTTTAAAACAACATTTAAGTGTAGTCAACTTATAAGTAGGATATATAGAATTTTACTAGCAGAAGAAGATTTACCCACTTCAGAAAGAAGTGTATTTTATAAAAATAAATCATATACAGATAAGGTTTATAATAAATCTATAGATGATATGATAAAAGATAAAGATAGATAATCATGCCAAAAGGAAAAGGAACGTACGGGAGTAAGAGAGGTAGACCGAAGAAGAAATGTAAAAAATGTGGTAGAGTAAAATGTAACTGCAAAAGAAAATGAGTAAAATACTAGCAAAAATATTTGGGAATGCTGGTGGTAGCGTTTTAGAAAAACTATCTGGCGTTGCTGATAAATTTATTACAACCGGTGATGAGAAGAGAGAGTTTCAAAAAAATATGGAACAAATCTTTCTTGACGCTGAGGCAGCAATGCAGAAAAATGTTACCGATAGATGGAAAGCAGATCTAGAACATGGTAATTTTCTCACAAGATCAGTACGTCCACTGGTCTTAATCTTTTTAATTATATCTACTGTAATCATGGTATTTATTGATAGTGGTTCAATAACATTTAACGTCGAGCAGAAATGGACAGATTTACTTCAACTGGTTTTAATGACTACGATTGGAGCATATTTTGGCGGACGAAGCGTTGAAAAGTTCAATCAATTTAAAAAGAAATGAAATGGCAAGAATTGGTAATTATACACCAGATACAAATGTAACAAAGGATGACAAATTATTTGGTACCGATTCAGGTGGCGCAACTAAAAACTATCGTTTAGAAGAAGTATCAACATTTTTTAAAGAAACAAATGCAGCGGGTGTTGCTGCGCAGCTGACCTATAAATACGACACGACAGTAGGTCAAGCATCTGGTTATTTAGATTCTCCAAGCACAACAGATTTTACAGCAAATACCACGCGAACAATACGTATTAGTGATTATGATCATGGTAATTCAACTAATACGAGATCCAATTTAATTAACGCATTACTCAATCAGCAAATTATTTTTTTAGATACTGCAGATCAAAATAACTTCGGTATATATACAATAACAAATATTACCAGTTCTGGTAATTATAAAACTCTAACACTTTCTATTCCTATTGCTTCTAATGGTAGCATGATATCTGGTAAAGCATATGCTATTGCTAATTACGCTAGCTCTGGTGATATCACAGCTGTAACCTCAGCAACAACAAATCAATTAACAATAGCAAATGGGACTGGCCCAGAACCAGCATTATCTATAGTAACAGGCGCTGTTGCAGATAGTGGAACTGCACTTGCAACTAGTGACCAGATATATGATTTTGTTACAACAGGGACATTAACATTGACTAACAAGACATTAACAAATCCAACATTAAATGCAGTTAGGTTGTCGCAAGGTAGTGGCAATGTTTTATTGGACTCTAAAATATTCCGTGATAACAGCGGTAGTACAGATGGACATAATTACTTTGGTTTTAATGGTGATAATGTTTTTGTTATTACTACTAATAACCAATGGACAATTAGTGCTACAAGTGGTACCGCGCAACTTCGTCACGGTGGTAATATTAAACTACAAACACATACCGATGGTATTCAACTACATGCCGGTTTGATAATAGGAACAGGTGGTACATTACCAGTTGTTACAGCAATCCAATCATCAAGCGACTCTTTTGCAGATAATAACACAAGCATAATGACTTCTGCTGCTATTGATGATAGAATTAACTCAGCTATACTTACAAAAGATAACACAGACGAAATAACAGAAGGTAGTAGTAATTTATATTTTACTAATGCTAGAGCAGATGCTAGAATAACCGCGGCATTAATAGATGAGGATGATATGGCGTCAAATAGTGCCACAAGATTACCATCGCAGCAATCTGTTAAAGCATATGCTGATTTAATGGTACCTTTAGCGGGTGGTACAATGACAGGTAATATAACCATTAGTAATGCGACACCTAAGATAACATTTATAGACACAAATACCAATGCTGACGCGAGAATACATGCTGATAGTTCTAATGGTTCATTTGCTATTGATGCTGATTTTAATAATGAGTCAAATCCAACAAAGGTACATATTAAAACAGATGGTAAAGAAGTTGGTTATTTCAGAGGTGATTCTAGTCAAATAGGTAGTTTAAGGTTGTTTCCAGAAAAAAACGATAATGCTGCTCAAGGTATTTTCTTTGGTACAGCGGCCTCAGGTTCTAATCCTGGTGTTGGTGCTTTTACTGATACAAGGGTAATATCAATGAGTAGTGGTAATGTGTTATTTTTATATCCAACGTCTAATACAGCAGCCGCAAATGTTCCGTTAGCAATATCATCAAATGGTAGTATACAAGGAACGTCGATTAAAGATGAAGATAATATGTCTTCAAATTCAGCAACGCATCTCGCGACACAACAATCAATAAAAGCATATGTCGATACGCAAGTTCAAACAAAAGATACTTTAGCAGAATTAACTGATGTTAATTTAACTTCACCAGCAGATGCTAGTTTATTAATATATGATACAGGTACAAGCACGTGGAGAGATGCTGTGCTTTCTGGCGATATTACAATTAATGATACTGGTGTAGTTACAATAGGTACAGGTGCTACAAGTTTAGATGAACTGAGTGATGTTTTAGTTGGAAATAATTCAATGTTTATAGGTGAAGAACCATCATCAGCAACTAGTAACGCAATTAAAAATGTTAGTGTCGGTATTGATGCGTTAGAAGATATTACCGATGGAATTAAAAACGTCGCTGTTGGTTATCAAGCGGGAATGAATATAACGACAGGGAGTACAAATATAGCTATAGGACAATTAGCTTTAGCTAATGTTACGACAGATAGTACGAATATAGCTATTGGTGACTCGGCTTTGGAATTCATAGGAGGAGGTACTGTATCTCATAATATAGGTATTGGTCAAAATGCCATGAAACAAGGCGGAACTAACGTTAGTTATAATGTGGCTATTGGAACCAGCGCTTTATATAAAAATCTTTCAGGAAATCACAATATTGCTATAGGATATAATGCTGGTCACGAACTAAATTTCAGTGATACCAATGGGAGTAATAATATTCTTATTGGAAGTTACACTGGTTCTGCTACTTATGATTTACATGATGGAGATAATAATGTTTTAATAGGTCATCAAGCATCAGCCTCGAGTGTTGATAATAGCGATGTAATAAATAGTATTGCGATAGGTTATCAAGTTGTAGGAGGTGGAGATAATACTGTTACATTAGGAAATGCTGATATAACAGTGTGGTTACCTGGAGATGATAATGGTGTAGATTTAGGTAGTGTTGCAAAATCATTCAAAGATGCGCATATTCAAGGAGTAGTAAATGCTGGTTCTTTAGATGTTGCGGGTGACGCGGATATAGATGGTACACTTGAAACAGATGCATTAACAATTGGTGGAGTTACATCTGTTCCTTTTGAAGCAGCAGATCATTCAAAGCTAGATGCTATTGAAGCATCTGCTAATGTAACAGATACAGCAAATGTAACTTCAGCTGGAGCATTAATGGACTCAGAGGTAACAGATTTAGCTGGTATTAAAAGTGTAACAATCTCAACACTACAAGTTAAACCATCAGAAGGAGCATTTGCAAATGGAGACAAAACAAAATTAGATGGTATAGAAGCTTCTGCAACGGCAGATCAAACTAACGCTGAAATTAGAACAGCAGTTGAGGCAGCTTCAGATTCAAATGTATTCACAGATGCTGACCATAGTAAGCTTAACGCTATTGAAGCATCAGCTACAGCAGATCAAACAAATGCTGAGATAAGAGCTGCAGTTGAAGCTGCAACAGACTCTAACGTGTTTACTGATGCGGATCATACAAAATTAAACGCAATTGAAGCTTCGGCTGATGTAACAGATACAACTAATGTAACTGCAGCAGGCGCTTTAATGGATAGTGAATTAACAAATTTAGCAGCAGTAAAAGCTATTAACCAAGGATTAACCACATCTTCAAATGTTTCATTTGGTAACATTACAACAACAGGATATTTAAGAGGACCAGCAAGTTTTACTATTGACCCAGCTGCCCATGGTGATAACACAGGAACACTTGTTATAGCTGGTAACCTTCAAGTAGATGGTACAACCACAACAATTAATTCTACTACTGTAGCGATAGACGATTTAAACTTTAGTATAGCTACAGATGCAGCAGATTCAGCTGCGGCAAATGGAGCTGGTATAACAATAGGTGGAGCAGGTGCTACAATGTTGTATACACATGCAACTACTAGTTTTGATTTTAATAAGCCTGTAAATGTTACTGGAGCTTTTAGTGCATCTGGTAATATAACTGGTAACTTAGTAGGTAATGTTACTGGTAATGTGAGTGGTACAGCCGCTACAGTAACAGGTGCTGCTCAATCAGCTATTACATCATTAGGAACACTTACAACTTTAACGGTAGACGATATAACTATTAATGGTAGCGAAATATCAGATAGTAGCAGTTTAACTATTGATACTGAAGGTGATTTTATTGTTGAATCCACAAATATAAGATTAAGAGTTAATGGAACTGAAAACGCAATTCTTGCAGACGCGAATGCTGGAGTTACTTTATATTATGATAGTAATGCTCGTATTTCAGCGACAAATGCGGGGGCAACCGTAACTGGAACATTAACAGTTAATAGCGGTCATGTAAATCTTGATGCAGGTATGTCTCTTAGTTGGGATGATACACATGAGCGAATAGAACAATCTGATGGTCATTTAGAATTCTTTATCAATAATGGCGAAGCCATGACATTAGATACTAATGGGTTAGGTATAGGAACTACTGCGCCAGATCAAAGATTACACTTATCAACTTCAGCTACATCAACCGCTGTATATCAAAAATTCACTAATGGAACCACTGGCACGTCAGGTGATAATGGAACTACTTTAGGTATAGATGCTGATGGGGATTTCTTAATTAATAATCAAGAAGCAAAAGAAATAAAATTCTATACTTCTGATGCTGGCCCAAGATTAACAATAGCAGCTGGTGGTGATGCAACATTTACACAACATGTAGCGTTAGCAGATAGCAAGGAAATTCGATTGGGAGCTGGAACTGACTTAAAATTATATTCAAATGGAACAGATGGTTATGTTGTAGCACCTGTAGACGATTTGGTTTTACAAAGTGCTGATGATGTCTTTATATATACTCAAGGTGGAGAAGATGCTATAATAGCAAGAGGCGATGCGGGTGTAGAACTCTTCTACAATAACTCCAAAAAATTTGAAACAACAAACACAGGAGCAATAATTACAGGAACACTATCAACAAGTGGTGGAAGTATTTCGTTGAATGGTGGAAATTTCACCATGGGGGATAAAGATGGTAGTATTAGTGGTAAAATAATGCTAGGTAATAGTGCTGATTTACAAATCTACCACGATGGTAATCATAGTTATATTGATGATAATGGAACTGGTGGATTATATATACGAACCAACAGCCCAGCTATATATCTTCAAGATACAGATGGTAATTACATGGCTCAATTTACAGATGGTGGAGCTGTATTTTTAGCTCATAACGCTAATACAAAGTTTCAAACTACAAGTACAGGTGTAACGGTAACTGGTAATATAGTATTTGGTGATAATCATTTTATAGGTAATGGAAGTGGTGATGATTTATCTATTCAAAGTAGTACAGGTGAAGATATATATCTTGATTCTGCGGGAGATATTATATTAGATGCAGATGGCGGAGATGTTATGTTTAGAGATGGTGGTACAGGTTTTATACAATTTACACACTCATCTGGAGATGCTGTAATTACATCGAATGTAGATGATGAAGATATAATATTTAAAGGTTATGATGGTGGTAGTTTAATAACAGCACTTACCTTAGATATGTCAGATGGTGGTTGGGCAACTTTTAATTCAGGAATACACGTTGCAAATACATTTTCTCCATCAACTTTTGGAAAAGCAACTTTTGCAGGTAATGTAACGCTTAATGGAGATGGTAAATTACTAAAATTCACCCCAACATCTTATGATGATGTAGAATTAGGTATAGATTCAAACGGTTTCGTAATTTACAATACGACAGATTCAAGGTACGATTTAAAAATATCAGGCACTGGTAATGCAACTTTTGGAGGGACTATTACCTCTGGTAATATAACCACACAATCAAGAATAACCTTTGATTATGGTGGTGACCATTATATGGAAACAGGCACTAATACCTTATCTTTTAAAGCTAGTAGCGGAAGTGTTCAATCTACGTTTAATTTTTCAGATTTATCTACAACTTTTGCAGGGAATATTTTAATGGGTAATACGGTTGTAAATCCAGCATCAGGTTTTTCAGATCAAACAGGTATAGGATTAAAATATTCAACAACGGTTCCAGAATTACAAGTATCTTCAGATAGTACAGCGATGCAACTAGGTAGAACATCTACTGGTGGTAGTGGACAAATAATGGCAATGAGAGCCGCATCTACTACAGTACATGATTTTAGAACAACTTATTATAGCACAACTGGTTGGGTGGATGCTACAAATTATAAAATTAATGGCGCTCAAGGTTCAGATGGTCAGGTATTAACATCAACAGGTAGTGGTGTTGCTTGGGAAGATGCAACAGGAGGAAGTTCTTTTACTGGTGGTACAGTAGCTAATGCAACAACATTTTCAAGTGCGGTAGGTATAGGAGCTGCAGCAGCTTCTGGTATGTTAGACGTTAAAGGAGCAGATACAGACAATGCTGTAATAGCTAGATTTTACTCAGCCACAGGTTCTAGAGGTAGATTTATAATAAGAAATGGCAGTGGAACAAATCCAACTACTTTTATAGGAACTGGGGGAGGTTCTGAACAGTTATCTATTGGAACAAACAATATAGAAGCAATAAGATTAGACGCATCACAAAATGCAACTTTTGCAGGGGATGTAACAGCGGGAGAATCCCAAAATGCTGCATCTTTTATAAAAGCAACTAATACAAATTCAGGTACAAGTGCCACTGCAAGATTTCAAGCAGTAGGTGAATCATCACAAATTGATATAATCGCTACAAGTGCAGGATATACAGGTGTAAGCGGATGGGGAGATGTAGGTGCTATTACTACAGATTCAGGTGCTTCGGGAGGATTAATATTAAATGCTGTAACTGGAGGTGTTAGGATTCAAACTGGACAAACAACAGCACTTACTATAAACGGCTCAGGTGTCGCAACTTTTGAAAAAAGTATTACGATGAACACTGGTAGTTTTACAGTTAATAGTGATGCAGGAAAAATATATCTTGGCGCAGATGATGATATGCAAATATATCATGATGGTACTAATGCTTACATAAACAACAGCACTGGAATTTTAAATGTAACCAATGACGATTTTAGGTTAAAAACATCAGGCGCAGAAACAATGCTTAGAGCAGTTGCTAATGGAGCTGTTGAGATTATGTACGATAATTCTACAAAACTAGCCACGGTAACAGGTGGTGTAAATGTGACTGGGGGTTTATCTATTGGCGGAACTGAAGTAATCAATTCTGCAAGAAACCTGCTTAATATAACCAACTTAGTTGTAGATGGTGTTGATATAGGTGGAAATGACATAACAGTTGCATCAGGTGATTTCGCATTAAATGTAGATGGAGATATTACTTTTGATGCGGGCGGCGGAGATATTTTACTTAAAGATGACGGAACTCTTGTTGGAACCATTGGTGGATTTGCATCAAATAATGTTAATATAAAAAATGAAGTATCTGATGGAGACATAACATTTCAAGGTGTTGATGGTGGTTCTGGGATAACTGCCCTTACCTTAGATATGTCTGCTGGTGGTAATGCAACTTTTGCAGGTGCGATTATTCAATCCATGGGTAATCCTTATACTAAAATGATAGATACGTCTTCTGGTGGTGATGATTATGGATTAAATAATAACGAAAGTAAATTTTCAATTTACAATTGGACAGATGGTAGAGAAGAATTATATTTTGGAGGAGATGGTAATGCAACTTTTTCAGGTACTATAACAGGTACTGCTTTAGCTTCAACTGGTGGTCTTACTATTGCTGATCATATGTTGATGAACTATGGTAATGAAATAAGAACAAAAGATAGTGCTAATGGTGTAAGGACTGTGTTAAGAGCAAGTAGTAACAAGTTACAATATGGTTGGAGTTATGGTGGTAAGGTAGAGTTTATGGGTGGTAGTGCTTATTCACCTAAAATAACCATAGATACAAATGGTAAAGTTGGTATAGGTACAGCGAGAGGTGGTACAGATCCAGATGAGCAATTACATGTTGCTGGAGAAAATAATGGATACGATGGTACTTTAAAAGTTGGTGAAAGAGCTATTTTTGCTCATAGAGACGCTGGACAAACTAAAACATTTTTAGCTAATAATTACAATCACGACAGTGCTACGTTTGGTATTAGAATGAAAGGTGTAGCTGATAGTAACGAGGTTATGACAATAACTGGTGCTGGTAATACAACTTTTACAGGATCAGTTAGAGCTGGTACTTATTTTACTGCTGAAACTGCAAATCATGCTTACATAAGATTCAAACACGGTAGTGGTAGTTTAAATTATGTTGGTTCTTCTGAATCATTAACGGGTGCTTTTGGTGATGAGAATGATATGCTTAATTATACTGATGGTAAATGGGGTGTTTATACAAGCTCAACTTTAGCATTAACACTAGATGAAAGTCAAAATGCAACTTTTGCAGGGACAATAAGTTCAGGCGCTATAACTTCTTCTGGTAGAGTAACTGGTACACAAGGATATTTTGGAGATTGTTACATGCATACAGACGGTGGTTATGCTGTTTATGGAAGTGATGCTAGTAATGTTCCTATTGCAATTGCACTTAATGGTACTGCATCTTCCGCAGCATTAAAAATAGAGACAAATAACAATGCAACTTTTGCAGGAAAAATAATTACAACCTCAACTGGTAGTTCAACAATAGCAGCTATTCAATTAGCTGGCAATGCAGGATTAGGAATAGCAGCCCCAGCAACTGATCAACTTAATTTTATTACTGCTGATCTTACTGCTCTAACACTGGACTCGTCTCAAAATGCAATTTTTTCAGAACACGTGGCAATACTTGATGGTAACGAATTACAGTTTGGTGGTGGTGGAGATTTTAAAATTTGGCATGCTGCGGGAGAAAATACATATTTGAGAGAAACCGGGGAAGGAGCAACAGTATTTCAATCAAATGGTTGGTATTTTCAAAATACAGCATCTCCAGCTGTTACTAAAATGCATTTATCCGATGCAGGTGATGCAACTTTTGCAGGGAATGTATCCCACACGGGATTAACACCAACAGCTGGTACAGATGTAGATCAGATATACACAACAACAAAAAGTTTAACAGTAACTACTTCCTGGCAAGATACAGGCATTGATGCTACAGACTTAGCAACAGGTACATATATAATACAAATGTACACAAATGACCATGGAACAAATTCAATTGGTCATTATGACGAATATTATTCAGGTATTATGAGTTGGTATTCATCAAATACAAACGCAACAGGAACAGATGAAATAATATTACATAGAGCAGGACATGCCGCAAATCATGGTGATGTTTTCTTAAGAGTAGAAAGAACACTGAGTGCGGACGCAAACGATATGCATTTACAAATAAAAACATCGAATAATGCAAGTGGAGCAGCAAACTATGTATTCAAATTTAGAAGAATGATTTAAATAAATAACTATGGCATTAAAATTAACAGACTTATCGGAATTAGGAGCAGCAACTTTCTCGGGAGCTATAACAGCTTCAGATGGTAATATAATTTTAGGTGGAACAGGTAGGATTCAAGGTATTGATACAGTAAGTGCTGGTACAGATGCTACTAGTAAAACTTATGTTGATACAGCAATTACAAATTTAATTGGCGGTGCTCCAGGAGCTTTAGATACATTAAATGAATTAGCTGCAGCTATAGGTGATGATGCTTCTTATGCGGCAGGAATAACAACGGCGTTAGGACTTAAAGCACCATTAGCATCCCCAACTTTCACAGGTAATGTAAAAATACCTGTAGCTTGGGATAGTGGTACTTTAGAAAACAACGCTATATACGCTAAAAATTCAACTGATGGTTTTGGGTTTGGTAATGGTACTGGTATTTCTACGTGGTGGGCATGGTCTACTGAAAATGGGATAATGAGAATGATTGATTGCTCGAATAGTGGAGCATCTGTTACTCTTAGAACAAGCAATAGTGATAGAGTAACCATTACTGACGCTTCTACAAGTTTTGGCCATGATGTAGTAATAAGTAGTGCTGGTACTGGTGGTAGTCCATCTTTAAGAATTAATAATTTAAATCACACGACATTTAATCACGGTATAGAAGTATACAATGCTAATTTAGTTCAAGGAGAAAGTGAAATAATTTTAGTAGGTAAAACGGGTGCTACAAAAAATGCAGGTTATTTAGGTTATTATTGGCATGCTGCAAACTCAGACGATAACTTTGTTACTATAGGTCACTATGCTAATAATCACTTACTTAGAGTATATGGTAGCGGTAGTGTGGTTGCTACAACCAATATGCAAGCTCCAATATTCTACGATTCAAATAGCACAAATTATTATTTACACGCAGATAGCAAATCAAATTTACACTCAATAAGTTTTGATGGACCTTTAAGTGGAACTACTGCTGGGACAGCTGAAATAGGTAGAAACTCCGCGTACGATACTTTAGAACTTAAAGGTTACGGAGCAGAACTAATGATAGGTGCGCAAAACGCAGGTATACACATAAATTATAGACCCTGTAACAGTGGGACATCTAGTCACACACCTACAACTTGGTATTGGAGAGCTGGTTCTGCAACTAGTTGGTCAACTCATAATTTTGGTGCTGTAACATCAAATGGAATTTTATCAGCCACAACTGATGTAAGAGCTCCAATATTCTATGATTCAGGTGATACAGCTTACTATGTAAATCCAGCGGGCACTAGTAACTTAAATGATGTAGAAGCTGTTCAGTTAGCAATTGATGGTTATATATACCACAAAGGTGATACTCATACATACTTTGGATTTAGTGGAAATGATGCTTTTGCTATGGTTTTTGAGGGTACAACTAGATTGAGTGTAGCTGATTCAGCAGATCCTGTATTTTTATATAATGCTCATATTAACATGAGTGGTAAAGACATTGATCAAGTTAATCAATTACACTTTCAAGATAATGTAAGATGGAGAGATAATGGAAATGATAGTGATTTAAATTTTGTATATGGTGATACAGGTTTTGGGCACTTAAGATTTGTAGATGGAAATGCTACTTATCAAGGAGGTGCATATGCTGAAAGTGGGTATTTTGGAACATTATCCCCTGATGGTAGTTGGGCGGTACAAAGTAGTAATGCACTTACAAATATACATCATTATTTAAATGTAAACGATAGTATTAGAACACCAATATATTACGACAAAGACGATACTAGTTATTATGCAGACTTTAAAAGTGCTACTAGAGCTATAAGAACATACGGTTCACTTAGTTTAGGAACTGTTGGGTCTGTAGGATTAGGC
>Ga0208669_1000581_pt1 | contig 14347 bp, 13 predicted proteins | sample 21_taG_FD_184095 | JGI IMG/M metagenome (GOLD analysis project Ga0208669, IMG submission 184095) | Marine viral communities from the Subarctic Pacific Ocean - 21_ETSP_OMZ_AT15319 metaG (SPAdes) (version 2) | ecosystem: Environmental > Aquatic > Marine > Oceanic | place: Pacific Ocean | collected...
AACTGCAATCTTTATGCAAAATTCCATACCGTTGATTGCATCAAGACTAGGTATTTGTCTCAAAGCATTAGCCTCTGGAGACATGTCAGCAGGACTTAATCCTTTTGCACTGTCAACAAGACCCCTAAGAGTTCTAAGTCCTATCTCTTTGGACATAGACACTCCACTTGCATTCTTCTTGTCACCATCAAAGAACAAGTTATGCCAAACCTTACGCTTGTCAAACTGACCGCCTATGATTGTAAACTCACATTCAATCCATTTAGCAGAAGACGTAGCTGACTGTCTGAAGATAGCATCTTGAGCCAAGTCTGGAATTGTAACTCCATCGATCTGTGGTTTGATGTAAAGTATTGCACGAGCAATAGTTCCATGTGGTATTAAAGAAAAGTCGTTACCCTCATCTGGGGTTATATTATTTAAGTCAAGCATTATTAGTTACTCCTTCGTTGCTAGACGTTGGTTGTTTAGCGGGATCAACAAATGTAAGCTCTTTATCTGCTTGCTTTGATCCGCCACTCATTTTAGCCAGAAGTTTACCTAAGTGTGGCTCTTCCAATACATCGAGTTTGCCCGATCTATCTTTTGCTGGATAACCCCACTCATTTAACGTCTGACATACAAAAGCACGGTATGTGCCTGTTGTCTCGTCACCTGTCATAACTGCCATTGTGATAACTTCGTCCACAATACCTGGTAGTTCACGACCAGTTTTTGCACCCTCTATTTGTAAGTCAAATAGTTTGCGACCATAATCATCAACTTTTTCATCAAGAATGCCAACAAAAATTACATTCTTTTCACGAATATGTTGTAGATGTGTAAGCCATGACATCATCTCACGACCTTGCATACCATAAACAGCACGAGTATCTATTGTACCGTTCCTAGTTCTATTTTCGGGTTGACCCATGCAATGCTGAAAGCACAATCGTCCTGCTACAGTTATACTGTCTACAAATATAGTATCATACTTTTTCATCATTTCAGAAGGATCGCCATATTCTTGCACAACATGATCGTAATGCACTTGGCTATAGGCTTGGTCGTCAGTTAATGATGGATTACCTCCACCTAAAAAACATGCAAAGTCACGACATTCAGCCCATGTCTTAGGACGAATTACATCTATGGGCCACCCTTCGATAGCCGCATCACCCGCCTCTAAGTCCATGAACAATGTAGTGTCTGCATCTAAAGTCCGAGCAAGAGTGGTTTTACCCACTCCACTCTGACCACACACAACGATCTTATGACCTTTTTTCTCAGCCATACGTTGTTCGGCTGTAATAATATTTAATGTCATTATTCTACCTCTTCCAATTTAAATGATACGCCAGCTAAGTCCACAGTTCTATGTGGTTCTAAAATAGCTTTGATTGTTGGTGGAGCAGTGGAATACTTTCTTTCTTCTACAGTAACACTTATTTTACCATAGTGTCTCGCTTCCTGTTGATCCATAGTATCAAGCGTTGCCATAAGACCAACTTGATCCCATTCAACTTTCTTTCTGAACGTAGCATTAAGTTTAATGTTATTTGCTATCATAAAACTAGTAGAACCAAAGTCCTTACCAGCTTCTCTAAGTTTGTCACGAGCAGTATTACCATACTTGTGTTCAAAAACTTCGTTAATAGTTTGTAAATCTTTCTTCAAAGACTCCATGTCTTTCTCAAGAGACTTACGAGATTCGATGAGTTTCTGGTCATCCATCTCAAAGTAGTTTGTAAATGATGTCATAATTGACCTCCTTTTTATTTACGCTAGAACTTCATATATAGCACTAGTTACAACAAAGTCAATACCTGTTCTATCATTTTTTTTTAAAAGTTAATAATATATCTATATTATGTATGGCAAGCATAAGTTTTTTCTTTAGCTTAAACTCAGGCGTGAGAACGCCTTTAGCATCTTCAACAATGAATCTTGACGATCCATCTTCGTCTACTAATAAATATGTAAAGTCAGCAATATAATTACATATCTTTTGACCGTTTACATTTAATTCATATTTAATTTGTCTGTCTAATTGCTGTACTGCACCAGCTCTTTCCATTGATTTAAGTTGACCCCAACGCTCTGCTTCCCACCTAGAATCAAACTTTAATCCCATTGCAACTGTCTTTTTTGCAAAATACTTGTTGGGTTTCCCAACTTTTCTGGTTATAATTCGTTTATTATTGTTATACATGGGAGTTACTATAATGGCAGATCCAAAAAAATTCAAGTCAATTGGTATTGATACTGATACTTATCATAAACTAAAACGTATTTGTGATGATGAAAGACGTAATATACGTCAACAAATATCTATATGGGTTGATCAAGATTATAAAGATAGATTTAAAGATGATGACAATGTTACTCGTTTAGGTTTAGGAACACTTAATAACTAAGCGACTTGTTCCTTAACACCTAAGTCTTCCATTCTCTTTATTAAACGATCAGCTCTTTTGGTTACTTGTTTGTGCCATCTTGAATCTTCCATTTGTATGGCACATTCAAGCCAATCACTTTTAGATATAGCTTCACGAAACTTAACAAATTTGGATAAACGAGGTCTGCCCATATTAAACATCATGTTCGCACAGATTTTTTGTACCTCTTCTGGTAGATTATCAAAGTTATCAAACAATTCTTTACACTCTGATATAGTAATCTCTATATCTTTTGCGAACAATTCTTTAACACGATCTTCTGATATGGTAGTTCCAACTGGTTTGTTATACTCTTCATCCCATTCAGTAATAAGATGTCCGATACCACAAGTCGGTAAATTTAAATGATCGAGGTATACAGAATTAACACTACCCTCATCTCTTTTTATTTCTTCTCTTAATTCATCTATGTTCATGCTGTTTGATTCCTACTTGCTATTGCTTGCATTGATGGGCTTAGTCCTAAAGCTAACGCTGTACTTGGATCAGTAACATCTATAGCTCCAATTCCTGTGTTGTTCGATGCTGGTTGTACGTTTATTCCAGTTTGGTTAGGGCGAACATTTGTTCGGCTTTGGTTAACGCCTTTTTCTACACTTGACCTTAAATTTTGTAACTCTGAGGTTAATCCAGAACTATCAGCAACAGCCGATAATTGTTTTGTACCCTCATTTACAGCTTCTTGCATTAATTGACCAGGTGCTTGTGCGCTGAATTGTGCCATTGCTTCGGTAAACATATTTAAAAATAATTTAGCTCTACCAGCTTGACTTTGACCAGCAGCAGCTTTTTCGTAACTTTTCATAAATCTATTAGCATAAGGTTTGTTTAAAAGAAATTTACCAACAATACTAAAGTTTAAAAGTTTTCCTATGTTTGAAAACGGTGCAGATGCAATGTTAGCTGCTACAAGATCACCACCTTGAGCTTGTTTAGATACAACATTTAATGCTCTACCAAATTTTTCTAACATCATTCCGCTTTCTTCCCCAAAGACTGAACGAAATTTACCGTTTGCACCACCTTCGTTAAAACTTTTAGCAAAAGCCTTCATAGATGAACCGTCAATGAAAGCATCACCACCAAAATCTTTTAAGACGTTATTCATATAAAAGTTTTGTATTTTTGCTAAATCTTCTTGAGCTTTAGCTATAGTTTGAGGGTCTTTGCCTACAGCTCTGTTAGCTCTGTTTTTAAAAAATTGCATAACAGCATCTACAGATTCTGCTTTGGCATTAGGCTTGGCTAATGTTTCAGAAGCCACTAATGGTGTTATAGTCTCATTGTTTAATGATTTTATTGCTGAGTTATTTTGAAATTGTGTTACTTCTCTTTGAGCTTTATTTAATGACTCTAAAACGTCTGATAAACTTTTTGGTGCGCCTTCGTCAATTGCTCTTTTAACAGCTTCTGCTGTCATGTTTGAATTAGATGTCATTCTTATTTGTTTTGATAATGCCATGATTTTATCTGTTTGATCACCAAACAAAACTTTAGCGGTAGATCCTAAATCATCTATAGCTTGAGAGAATTTAATACCAGAAAAAGCTAAATCGTCTGGTAATCCACCTACTGTTTTACCAGTAGCATTATCCATTGCTTCTCTTAACCAACTATTTGCAAGTCTGCCTCTTAATCTTTCAGCTCTTTTAACTCCTAATAAAGCATCTTGAGACACATCATCAGCAGATCGTTGTGTCATTCCTTTAACTGCATCTAAAGCACTTTTTAAAGGTTTAGCATTGTCATTTCTAATAAGTTTTTTAGCAAATTCAATGTCAGGAGTTTTACCAGCCATAATTGTTTTGTTTAAGGATTTTACATTTATATGATCTGCAAATTGTTCAAATAAATCTGTTCCTTTTGCAAAGAAAGCTCTTGATTCATCTATACTATTTGCTGCATCGTCAAGTCTTGTTCTTGCTTGAGGCGTTAACCCTCTTGTTATTTCATTATTAGAGGCATCAGCTAATTCTTTTTTAAAATTAGCACTTGTTAATTTAGCGTCTATTAAGGCTTGAGCATCTCTTAATATTTTACCACCGTTCTTTGTTCCAGTAACTCTTGAAGCATCACCTATAGCACTTCTTAAATTGTATAATTGAGAAAAAGTTGTTTTTTCTCCTAAAGTATTAATACTTTCAATTATAGCTTTAGCCACACCAGCTTTTGATGCAGACTTGGATGCTCCAATATTAGCGTCAAATACGGCTGCAGAAGATGTTTTAACTTCTAATTTTCTAGCTAATTCTTTTAAAGTTCCTGTGTTTAAAAAAGCTGCATCACCTATTACATCTTCTAAAACATCATCTACTTTTCCGTAAAGATTTGAATTTATAACGTCAAATGATTCAGATGATTTTTTTAATATACTAAATATCTCATCATTTATTGGAGTATCTTTTGTTGTTGCTTTACCGAAAGTACTAACAATTCCATCTAATGTTTCTAAAACATCTTTTTGAGCATCTTTAGCAGCTATTTTTAAAAGAGCATTATCTTCTTGAACACCTTTTGATAATATTTGTCCGACTTCTTCTGCGGATGTTTCTCCAGCATCACCAGTTAAATTTCTAAAATAGGTAATACTTTTTAACATATTGTTATAATTATTTCTTTGTTTTTCAGTTGGACCTATAACCTTTTCAGCAATCTTTTCTTTTCTTGACATGATGCCTGATGCACCCATAGAACCTATGCCTGGTGTTAGTCCAGCATCTTCATAACGACCTATAATTTGTTTGCCTTGTGCATCCAACAACATTTTATCTGTGCCGTCTGCATTTTTAACAACATTTCCTAATTCATCTAATATTTTTAATGGTTCGCCAGCATCATCGACAACAGGAACTCTTAACTTCATAGACTCATAAACAGCTTTTGCTTCTTGTGGTGGTAAGTCTTTTAATCCATAAGTCATACCTTTACCCGTTTTAAACAAAGCACCTGCTACACCAAATGTTAAATCACCAACAAATCCTATAGCCGCCTCTGTTCCTATATCTTTGGCAATTGAAGCCGCTGATTGTTTGGAAACGCCAGCAAGACCCTCTATGATTTCTTCAACACCTTGACCCGCACCTGATCCAAATCCAGCGCCTAAAGCTCCACCTAAAATAGTTCCGAAGCCAGGTGCAATAGCAGTACCAGCCGCCGCTCCTTTGATCGCACCAGTGACACCACCAATAAGTTCTGGAGCTATACTGGCAAGGTCAGCAAAGTCATATTTACTAAATCCTTCTTCATCTATTAATGTGTTTTGAGTTATTTCTTGACCTACTTTTAACGCTCCTTCAGGTGTAAGAGCTAATCTTCCACGATTATCACGCAGATATTCGCCTTCTTCTATACCAAACTTGGCTAGTATTAAGTCTTCTTCTTCGTTATTCTCTGCCATAGACAAGGCAGCTCTTAACGATCCACTGCTTATACCAGTGCCAGTGTCAAATTTAGGAGCTTCTTCTACTGTTTCTTCTGTACCCGAAGTATCTGCTTCTACAGTCTTTTGTTTTATTAAACTCTCAATGGCAGCTTGTTCAGCTTCGTTAGGCTGATCGCCTTCTATTTCAACATCAAAAGATTCATTGGGTAATTCAATTGTTATTAAAGCCATAACTAATCCTTACTTTGTCTTCAAGCTATAAATCATTCTTCCGTTTTGACCCATTCTTACATTAAAAGCTCTGCCTGTTGTTCCAAACTTATATGTTTCTGTATTATTTGCATCTTCACCTAAAACACCCATAGCTTTTTTATATTGAGCTTCATTCATATAACTGTCTCTGTCTCTAAATGCTGTAAATACGTTTACAACTTGATCTTCACTTTTTTGAAAAATAGCATCTATTGCGGCTAATTTTTCATTAGCGGCTTGTGGATTTGTTAATACTGCAACTTCACCAAGTAATTTATTAACCATCTCAACATCTTTATTAGAAATACCATTTCCAGTTTCTTGTGTTAAAAATCTTTTATATTGAACTACTAATTGATCTCTTAATGTTTTAGATAAATCTGACCTAGACACACCTTTTTTCAAAGTAAAACCACCTTTACCATCAGATAAAACTTGATTTTTAAATAAAGTTTCAGGTTTTATGCCAAGGGCAACTCCTACATTTTTAATACTATCACTAACTATTTCAAATGCAGGGATTGTACCAGTTGATAATAATTGATTGTTAAGGGTTTGAATGTTTGACAACGAATTTCTAGCTTGTTTTATGTTTCCAAAAGCATTTTTAAATCTTCTTATATCTTCTGGAGCATTGTTAAAAATAGTTACGCTACTTCCTTCACCCGCATCTTTTTTAAAAGATTTACTATATGAAAGATTTCCTTGTCCATCAATAGGGCTAATTTTTAAAACTTTACCAGTTAATTCATTAGCTTTATTACCAGCTTTTATCATTGCTGCCCTAAGTTTAATTGTTTCAGTTAATTCTTTTTGCTCCATTTGATTTAAATGATCTTCTTTCTTTAAGAATCTATTCTCTGCTTTAGTTCTAAATTCTTTGCTTAATGCACTAAGAGCCAGTCGCTTCTCTTTTGCTAATGCTAGTTTAGTCTTCTCATCAGCTTGTGTCTGTTGCAGAGCAAACTTACCAGCAGCCACTTGACCAGCTCTAGCATCGTCTTTAGCTTTCTGAAACGCTGGCATAGCAGCTTCGCCAGCTTCACCAACAGATGTAAGTATGTTACTAAGGTTAAACCCTTTACCTGCTTTGTTTTGCATCAAGGACAATCCTAAAGACATAAGTGCCATTTTGTTATCTGGCTCACCTGATACATCTATACCTGTAGCTTTTTGAAAGTCAGCTTTGTAATCTTCTATAGTTTTGTTACCAGTTTCATCTGCTAAATCACCGAACAATTGTTTCTGTTCATCCATAGCTGATGTAAATAATGCTTGTAAACTTTCTTGATTTTTTTGAAATTTACTTTTAGGAGCATCCACAGGATCTGTAGCTCCTATTTCATCGCCTGTTATTTCTCCAGCTATTCCTCGTTCTTCTTCCGCTATTTGTTGATTTTCAAGTATTTTAGCTTCTAGCTCTGTTTTTTTATTAGCACCAGCTCCAGTAGATGATTCATCTAATCCTGCTAATTTATCTCCTAATGTTTGATTACTTTCTTGAGCTAAATCAATTTCACCTATTCCTGACAAAGAACCTTGAGGTCTAAAATCTCTCAATGATGTTAATTCACCTGATGCTGCTTTTTCATCTTCTATTTGATTAAGATCAGCTAATCTTTTTTTTATAATTTTTGGATTTATATTTGAATCAGGAGAAAATAATAAAGAATCTTTTTTATCACTTAATTGTTTTAAAATTTTATCAGAAGTTGGTATAGCACTTTCTATTCCTAAATTACGAATTAGTTTAGGATCTAATTGATTAATTGGATTTGCTGGCTTAATAAGATCTGGAATTGTAATGTAACCAGGTTTATTTAATCCAGAAAAACCACTTGCAAATCTATCGTTAATAGCCATACCTAACCCTTATGAGCTTTTTTGACCGCCACCAAAAGGTGCGATATTTGACAATGTTGTGTAAGCACCAATACCTTGTAAAAATGGATTAGCAGAAGGAGTAGATGCTTGTGTAAATGTAGATGGAATACTTGCACTTGGCATTCCTTGCAATAAATTCTGACCTATTTGTAACCTTGTATATGGATCTTGAGTTTTTTGCATTTCATTTTGTCTTTGAGCATCTAGTTCTGCTTGTTGTTGTGCTTGTCTCATTGCACCTAACTGACTCAACTGCGATACATCTGCTTGACCTAGAGCCTGTTGTAGACGACCTATATCTGACGTTGTACCAGCTAAAGTTCCAAATGCCTGCCCAATACCACCTGACAATCTTCCTGCTTCCTGTGAAGCCTTTAGAGCTTGTCCAAATCCACTTGAAAGCAATCTTGCTAATGTGTCAGCTTTCGTATTTTGTAAGTTTTTTTCTGTTTCTGCTCTTTGTATGCCTTGTCTTGATCCACCAAAAGCTCCAGAACCTACGGCTTGAGCATCAGCTCCAGCTCTTCTTAAATCAGCTTGTCTGTCAAGCTGTGCCATCGTTCTATCAATAACTTGTTCTTGATATGGATCTTGAAACTTTTTTATAGAGTCAGGTTGTAAAAATCCTAACCCACTTGTTAATGCTTGTTGAGCAGCAAGTGCTTGATTTGCACCACCTTCAATGAAGGGTTTATAAGAACCCACCATGCCTTCGCCCATATCGATTGCATCATCACGAAGCGGGTCCATTCCAGCAATTTGGTAATCAGGTAAATTTAAAGGAGAATCTAGCAAGCCTTTAGTAGTTTGCGTGTCACCGTCAAACTCACCAAATCCAGTGTTTAATAATCTTTTTTGTAAACCTTCTAAATAAGGAGGTAATCGTTGTATATTTTCATAGGTTTGAGTTGCCATTAAGCTCTAGCCTCCAAGTTATCCATCATATCATAAGCTCTTTGAATACCTTTTCTTTGGTTTCCACCGCCTAATCCTTTAACTGCGTCTTTAGTTAACACAAATTCACCCGCCATAAGCATAGCAGGTACATCATCTTTACGTCCAGAACCTTCGCTTGGGTCTATACCACCGTTTCTACGAGGGAATCCCATCTCTCCACCCATATTAGCATACGTTATACCACCAAGTCTTCCGCCAGGTCCGCCATATCCAAAAGGTCTTCTTTCAAATTCTGATCTCATATCACCTTCATCTTCATTACCAGCTAACAATTGCATGAGCAAACCAGCAGTTAATCCTTGTCCTAGACCTGATCCTAAGAATTTACCTGTAAGACTGTCGTTACCAATGCCTAACGCATTTAAGAAACCACCAGAGTTACCACCACCTGTAACTACTTTTTTAATACCTTCTGATGCTGTGTCAGTTGCTGTTTTTGAAATAGCCTCTGGAACTGCTTGATTACGAGCAAGTTCTTTTGACATGTCTTTTCCAATCGTTCCAGCTTTAACAGCAGCTTGGTTTGTTGCGTTTGATCCAGCCTCTGTTCCAGCTCCACCGCCAAACATCGCACCTAATCCACCTGATAATAATCCAGCCATAACGGCATCTTTTGTTTTGCCACCACTAAGTTTACTGGTTAAAGCGCCTGTTAACGCTCTTGATATAAACGGATTAACAGCAGATGTACCGAACAATTGTCCTAAACCAGCTCCAACAGCAGGTCCTGCGACTGCACTAAGGGCTATTGGAGCAATTTGTTTTAATAATTTACCTATACTCATTCTAACACACTACCTTATTTTAAATATATATTCAATCCTATATCTGTGCTAACGCACTTGTTGTTACTCTTGTCTTCGATAGCTCTTGTATACTTGCTACAACATGCAACCTATTTGCCGTTGCTGCTGTTGCTTTCAGTATTTCACCACTTTGTAATACTAAATCTCTTGTTAACAACTCAATAGTACCATTTGCACCTACTGCCTTTACTTTAAACAAGCTAAATACATCACTGCCATTTGTAATAGTTAATGTTACGGTATCAGCATTACCGCTATCTTCTGATACTATTATAGAACTTACAACAGACGCATTAAAATCTGCTCCACTAGGTGCAGTGTATAAAACAGTAGCATCAGTTGTTGTTAAATCAACTTTTGCATTTGTTAAGCCTTGTATATATTGTGGTATACTAGTTACTAACATTATCTTCTTCCATCTGGTCTAATATCAACTCGTGGAGTACCAAGTTTATACTTAGTTCCTAACGATGTTGAATCTATTCGTAAAGCAAATGCTCTACCTCGAAGTCTATAATCTAACTTTTCTGTAAATTGTTCAACTGGACTTGTAGATGATCTTTGTGCATTTCCATCTTGTGTTTGACTAAAATTGGAGCCAGGAAAATTTTTTACTTTCATTGTAAAATCAACATCTGGATTCGTTGCCGTAGAACCATTAAAAGTTATATCAGGTATAACTCGATTAAGAAAAACAAACTTATCTCCTTCTCCAATATCCATTGGAGCTGATTCAATAAAAGATGTCATAGCAGAGCCATCATCATCATAACCTGTTTCATGGTTATATAAATATTGTCCACCAGTTGCTATTGGTAATGTTCTTATACCTCTGTCAAGCCATGCTTGGCGAGCCATTGTTCCATAATACCACACTTTTTCTATATAATTATATACAACGTAAGCATCTATTTCTGTACTACTTGCAGTTGGATAGAACCATAATATTTCACCAAATTCAGAGTTGACTCCTGCATGAACCTTATCACTTTCTTCAAAGTTAAAATTTAAAAATATTTTGTCTTTGACTGTGCAAGGCATTTGTTGTGTTTGACCACCAGAATACAAGTAAAAAGTATCAACTCCCATCCAAAACACAACATCCTCAACAGCAATAGCTGAAGCAGGACTCATAATAGTTATGTTCTTAGATAGTTCTTGCAAGCCAAATGTAAATGGAGGACCTATAAATTTCATGCCGTGTAGTGTTTTATTAGTAAACACAAGTATCTGTTGTTTTGTTTCTACGGCTTGAACAAATGTTGATCCACCACCAAGTCTTAAATCACCTGCTGTGTTTGTAGCAGTTGGAAACCATTGAACAGGATTTTCTTGTGATGAAAATCTAATAAGTAATGGGTCTTGTACTCCATTACCTTGTGTTGTTGTAGCAGTAGCACCGAATCCATCACAGCCAAAAGCAATCACATGTCTGTCTTGATCAGAAACAAGAACTTGTTTAGCCACCTGTGGAACACTAGTTTCTCCAGAAAATGTGCTAGTTGCACTAAGCTCAACAGCTCTAGCAGATAAGCCAGAAGTTTTATCCCAATAAAACAAACCACTATCTCTTGGATTTATAATTAAATCTTCACCAAAATTATCATGCGACCACAATCGTATCTGCGCTCCTGATACTGTAACCGATGCTGCATTACCCCAACCAACAAAATCATTGGCAGAATCTGCATTACCAACTGCTAATCTTACAAGAGTATTATCTGCATGTGTTGCTGCTGTTGTACCACTTGCACCTCTGGTTGACGGACCTCCACCAGTGCCTAAAGTATTAGAACTTATTGTACCAACTGTAATCAGTTCTTCTTCTATTAATATCAAATCACCAGCCGTGATGTCCGTTGCACTGTCCACATCTATTTCAGTTTCACTTGCATCTAATGCTTCTGCTAATTGTGTTGCTAAAGCACCAGATGTTGTACCACTCCACTGTCCAGCACCCCAACCAGTTCCACCAACTGTTACATCAAGACCTGTGTTTATTTGATATGTACCAACAATACTACCACCACCATTACCCGTGTCAGAACCATTTGCTGCAACAGAAGATATAATTGTATAAGAATTAGAGCTTATAATTGATACAATTTTATATTCTATGTTTAATATTGTGGCTGTTATTGTACCACCTAGCGTGGCTGCTCCAGAAAAAGTTACAAAATCATTTTCGTTTGCTCCATGAGCAGGATCTATAACAGTTAATGTTGTTGATCCGTTGGTTGCAGAAAAGGTTACGTCACCCGCTGATGTGGTGTTTCTTATAGGTGTTATATCATTAAATGTTTGACCTTCTTCTATATAATACTTGAGATGTGTACCGATACCCATAAAATCAGAACCATCAAGAGCAACCCAATTATGTAATCGTCTTGCTGATCCTTGATAAGTGTTAGGGCTATATTTAGACCAACCACCAATCTTTTCTGGAAAACCAAGTCTAAATCTAACCTTATCGCCATCGACAAAACCACCCTCATTACTATGAGATGTAAGATCTGATATAACTCCTGGTCTAAATTTTAAACTTTGTATTGGCATTACGCTGTACCTCCAGTTAAAGAACCACTGCCACTTGATGAAACATTACTAACACCTTGAATTGATTTACCTGATGCGCCTCCAGATGCGCCACCTGCGCCATTAGTAGGAGCAGAAGAAGGAAAACTTACTGATGTGCCGCTACCATTACTACCCGTAGAACCAGATGAACCTGCGGCACCAAAAGCTCCACCTGCACCGCCTGCTCCACCAGAGCCTGCATTATTAGAACCAGATCCAGCACTACCTGCTGATCCTGCTGACTGATTGTATCCTTGACCTACACCACCAGAGCCTCCAGAGCCACCCGTTTGTATTGCTAAACAAGTACCAGAAACTGACATAGACAAAGTATTATAATAATAATTTTTTCCATTTGAACTAGTTCCATAACCAGTAAAATATGTTGTAGTTGAAGCTGTTATGTTTGCTGTTCCACTATTACTTCTTGATGTACCAGCACTAGAAGTACTTGTGCTTACTGATACCGTAGGTGTTCCATATCCGCTTCCATAAGTAGAACTAATACTAGCAGAAACAGTATAAACACCTGTTATGTTTGTTTGAGCAGATATATAAATTGGACCTCTATTTGCACAAGCTCCATCAAAACCAGCTCCCGCACTCCCAGAATGATTTATATCAAACTGTGCAGGATTAATCCCACGACTAAATTGTGCATTTATACCACCCCATAATCTATCAGAAACAACTCCTGCACCATCTAAAGCACCAGCACTTGTATAAATTGAGTTTAACCAACTTGGTTTATTGTTTTGTGGAGTAGAAGTGCCGCCGCCACCTTCATCTACTAAATTAGAGAATGTAGCATTAGCTGTATAAACACCACTACCTCCCGTGCCTCCATTACCACCACCACCACCACCAGCTTTAATTGTACCATTATTAACTAACGTAACTGATACACTACCATCAACCTGTAAGGCGTTACCACCTGCTGATGATGCAGCTCCTCCCGCACCTTCTATACTACCATTATTAGTAATAGTAATTGTGCCTGCACCTGTGCTATCTATTTTTAAAGCTGGAGCTGAAGAACTTGTTGCTCCTACTGTTTGTGATGCATTTATCACTATTTCTTTTGGGTAATTCACTGCAAAATCGTCACCAAAAACACCTACACCACTTTGATCTGTAGCAGTCGATGAGTAAGTCTTTCTAAATGCTCTTGCTTGTCCATAAAAATCATTTATAGATAAAGGACTACTATTAGCACTAGTTGGTATATCCGCAGACAAATTTGTAGCTGTATTATTATCTGCATTTGCTCTAACTAATGAACCGCCTCTATAATAATCATTCAATACAACAGGATCAGATGAGCCGTTATTATACTCATCTCTTATATTAGCTAATGATATTGTACCACTAGATTGCAGTGTCATTATAAACTTGTTCCAAATGCTGTTATATTATTAGCGGATGTTACCGCACCATTAGACCCTAGCTTAAATACTGTTGTTCCATTATACTTAAATAACAATTCATTATCTCCAGCATCTAATGATATTGCCCATTTACTTGATCCAAATAGTATTGCATTACCATTAGTATCTAAATTACCTCCAAGTTGAGGTGTTGTGTCTCCTAATAAATCTGTAGGAACTGTTGCCACATTTGCATTTGCACCCGTACCATCTGCAAAAACTATGGCAGATGTGCCAGTAGCTAAAGCTACGGTAGTTCCAGAGCCTCCACCCTGTTTTACTGTAGCTGTTTGATTTGTTGTATTTTTAATAAAAAACCATTTTTGTTGATCGTTGGGATCTATCAGTAAATTAAAACCACCAGAGGGCGAGCCAGATAAGATTAAAATTTTGTAATGACCCTCTGACAAAGTGCCATCACTTGTGCTTACAGTTTTATCTCCAGATATAGTTAGAGTAACAAGACCATTAAGTGTTCTATCTATTATATCTAAATTGTTATTGGTTGTAGTACCCCAAGCTCCCGCTTGTTCTCCAGCACCTATTTTTTCTATGCCACCATTTGATGTATATGTACTTGCCATGTTTACCTCACGCTTCTATCTCTGTCCAAGTCTCTGACCC
>Ga0208669_1000584_pt1 | contig 14296 bp, 14 predicted proteins | sample 21_taG_FD_184095 | JGI IMG/M metagenome (GOLD analysis project Ga0208669, IMG submission 184095) | Marine viral communities from the Subarctic Pacific Ocean - 21_ETSP_OMZ_AT15319 metaG (SPAdes) (version 2) | ecosystem: Environmental > Aquatic > Marine > Oceanic | place: Pacific Ocean | collected...
TGTTCAGCTACTGGGGCAGTATTTTTATGCCCATTACCAAATACTTCAGTAGCTACCTGCAGTTTCTGCTGGTTAATTCTAGCTTTAGCTTCTAGTAAGCGGTTAGTTAAGGAAGTTGCTTTAGGATCTGATGGGCCTTGAGCATAGTCAGGATCTAGAGTAGCTGTATCATCCCCATACAGACTCCGTTTAATATCGTCAAATTTTCGCATATTACCATTGTCTGTAAGTAGTTAACGTTTAGGTTGAATTGGAGGCTCTCCAGCTCGTGGCTCCATTCTTTGCATATGTTCGAATTCTTTAAACAATTGTGACATGTTTTGTTGTACTTTTCTCCATACTTTTGAACCAGTAGATCCTTTAGGATCTTCCCATCCAAAGTTAAGCGCCATCGCTTTATACATTACGTCAGGTTTTAACATGTATAAAAAACCTTTCTCCCTAGCAGCCCTAACATAATCTCTCATCCAATCCTGTCGTTTTTCATAAGAAACTCCCTCACCCGTACCTGGATTTTCCATCTCTACTTTATGTAATGGAGGATGTCTCTCAAGATATTGATTAACCAATTGATCGAAACTAGCTGTTTTATCCTTTGCAATTTCTTTTCTTGCTTCTGGTGTCCTGTATCTATTTTTAGGTAGCCATCTCTGTAGTTCATCTATTAAGACATTGGAATCTGCTTTAGCCATCTCACCATTAGGATCTATTGTCATAATACTAAAATCTGGATCTTTAAAATTCAAAAATCCCCTATTAGCATCATACCCACCTGTGTTACTTAACATATTAAATATAGCTAACTCAAGAGTATCCTCATGCCAAGGCTGTAAAGTACTTAGTCCTGCTTTTGGACCTGACTTATAAGTAAAAGCTTTTTTCATCTTATCTGACACTATTCTTACTTGTTTATATAATTCTCCTATACCATTAGATTCTAATTCTTTCCATTCTTTTGTCTGACCGTATTTCTTTTTAAGATTTGCTAATAAAGCTTCTGCTGCTTTATTTGCAACAGGTCTGTCATCTAAGAAAAATTTCCTTGCTTCTACCGCTTTTTCGTTCCATTGTTCTAAACTACTTTTAAAATCTCTAGCTTTTAATTCGGCAATTGTATTACCTGCCTTAATCACTGTAGATATCGTGCCGTTTTCTGCAATATCTTGTCTAATTTTTTGATCGATAACTTTTTTAGGAAGTTCAGTAAATTTAGATCGGTATATTTCATACATTTTGTCTAAAAAAATTCTTTGATCTTTTAAGTTGCCATCACCACCAAGCCCAAGTTGTTGCCATATTTTAAGAGGATCAAGTTTTCCTTCAATGGCTGTCCCATCAGGTTGCGGATATGCGTATGTCATATCATCTAACGCACGAATAATAGGCTGAGTTAAAAAATCAGCCTCTGTTGGATCCCATTGAGGATTTGCTGCAAACGTTTTACTAGCTTTATTTATTGCATTAATTTTACTATTTATATCTGATGCATCTGATATGTCTCTAGCCATCTGTTTAAATGTTCTATCTTTAAGAGTCAGAGTTTTATCATATGCAACTCCTCTAACAAAGGCTTGTCCATATTCACTTTCTTTAAAAATCTTATTAGCTTTGGCTTCAATTTCCTCTTCAGTAGCCCCTAGATTTTCGCTTCTTATTTTGTCTGTTATGTTTTTTCTTACTTTTGCTACAACATCAGGAGTGTATGTTGACTCGTTACCAATGATACCTCCTGCCTCTGCTATAGTATCTGGATCTAAGGCATATGGCGTATCTCTTAACAACTTATCCGCATAATATTTAAGGCGTTTATTAGGATCTGCTACATTACCTAGTCGATTTTGTTTATAAAAATTATTTACTAAATCTCGGACTCCTCTAGGATTTTCTGCAGGATCAATGTTTTCTAATTGGGTTATTTCGTTTGTTAGAATATTTTCATCATGTATTTTCTTTTTACCAGCATCTAAAGCGCTAAGAGACTTTTCTATACCTGGCATTTCTCCACGTAAAAAACTAGAGCTAAACTCATCCGGGTGCTTTTCTATATATGCCTGACGAGCCGCAGGACCAGACTGTCCTTCCTCAGGAATAAGATTACCAAGCACATTCATAGCTTGACTCTTTATAATATCCCCTGAAGTATCTGTAACATCCTCTACACCTGTTAGCATTTTTTCTAGGCCTGCGATGATCTTAGTATTAGCTCTACTAGTATCCCCAGTTCCAGAAATATGGGGATTTACATTTCTCCATGTTGGAACATTATCTGCCATATCTATTCTCCTTTAAACTGGAATAATCGTTTCCTGTGCGTATCTCTCACGCTTTGGATCTTGAGCATCTTTAAATGCTTGCCTATCGTACGCAATTTGATTATAAGCCGTAACTTGATTGCCATAGTTTTTCCAAAAGGCATCTTTTTGAAAAGCTAAATTACTTGCAGCTAGTTTATTTTCATCTTCAGCTAATCCAACCATTTTATACCCTAAGGGGATTTTAGCTACATCAGTTGCTAACTTTAACCCATCTTTAAGTCCTATATCTTTAGCTGAGTCCCATAAACTACCGCCCATATCTCCTAAAGTACTACCAATAGTATCCCACCAGCTTTTACTATTACCAGATCCTTTTTGTGTATATATCCCACTACCCAAATTCAGTAAATTAGAATTATTACTCCAGTCCTCTCGCATTTTATCTGCAACAGATGCCTGTTTTCTCTGAGTATTTTTTAGTAGGCCTAATTGCTGTTGGGGACTTTTTTGAGAAAGGGAGTATCCAGCCATTTTACCTAAATCCACCCCCATATCTTGGAAGCGGTTTTTTATTTTACTATCGCTCCAACCTCTATTACGTGCTTCCATCATTAGTGCAGCAGTTTGTTGGTCATAATCAGGCATAAATGGAGGTTGCCATTTACGAGTAGTCATATTTCTATCTCCTTAGTCTTTGCTTAACTTATAGTAAATATTACTATTGTTTGATTAAAATGTCTATGCATACATTCCGCCTCCTTGTACATTTTGCTGTATAGTTTCGCTAAATGCATAAGCTGTATACGGAACTTCATACTGTGCATTAAATAATGCATAGGTTACTTCTCCACCTAACGCCGCACCCCTATTAATATGTCTTACGGATTGAACTAATTGGCTTGTGGCTACTGCATTATCAACAGTTACTGCAGCTTTTAAGACGTTTAACTCGTCATAAAGTCTTCCTGCTTCAGTAGTAAATGCTTCTGATTCAGCTGCTATTTGTTTACCAATTTCTTGTTCTTTTTGTAATGCTATATCAGTTAACCCGCTCATAACTTTTACAGCTATTTCCGCTAATCTAAGTGGGTTGTTTAAAAAGCTGAAATCAAAGGAACTTGGAGAAAAACTAAACGAAGCACTTTGAAATTCAATCAGGCTTCCAGGAGTATCAACTCCTATAGCTGTCCCTCCAGTATGTCCATACGTAGGTCCTCCGTAGCTAACTCCCGGATCCCATGCGCTAATAGCAACCATTGAGACTAAATTAAGGATCATTGCCAGCTCTGAGTTATCCCCAGCTATCTCTGTAATAGCTAATTGGATAATATACTGAGCTGCCATCTTAATAAGCATATTAGGTAATGCAGCTACAAATGCGCCCCAAGCTACTGATAAAGCAGCAGTAAGAGAGCCGGCTGCGGCAATATTACCTAACGTAGTCATCATAGTAGCAAAACCGGCTTTAAGCATTGGCCACGCTACGTACGCTATAACTACAATAACAATAATCATTACTAGAGCCGTAAGAAAACTCATACCAGCATGTTCAATAACTTCATAGTGCGCTATGTAAATAGATGCATGGGCACCTGCTAAGAATAGTCTACTAACTTGTTGATTAGAAAGGTTTGCAATGAAATTATGAATAAACGGAGCCATAAGGTCTTCCTTAGCTCCGAGATTAAACTTAACTACTTTAAATTTACCAGTGTCTCCATCTACTACTTTTAACGCTCCTATAGGCGCGTGTACGGTATAGGCATCTAACCCAGAAGGTTTAACACAATAGTAAGTTATAGATTGTCCGATAGTAGTTTCAGGAGCAGCTTGCTGAACATACCTTAAAACTCCTGACCCATTATTCTCATAAACAGCGTCTGGAGTTAGATATATAATTGAGCTAGTAGTGCCATCAGACTCCTGCAGTACAGGTGAGGGATTATTGTAGCTAAGCCTTGTAGTTACCTGAAGCCAATTAGTTGCTTCCCCGGAGGTGGCACCGGGATTAGGCACACCATTTCCGTCTAAAAAATCTTGTACTTCATCTAAATCATCTGCTTTATACCCTACGTTATACGTTCCTTTACCGGAGGATACGTAGTAGTTGTTATATAAAATATTATTTGAATCAAACCTAGACATATCTGAGTAATAAATACCGTTCTCAGTACTTCCACTATTAGCATTAATAGTAGCTAATGATGTAAAAGCATAGGTTATATAAGACCATTGAAATGCATATTCGTAATCATCACACGTAATAAGCATATTATTCTGAGGTTTATCATCACCTGCTGGAGTATTGTTATAAGTTCCCTGCGTAACTCCTTGAGATGGAAATAGATTTTCAAACATATTAAATAGATACCCCATTCCTGATTGCGAGGTATCCCACATTCTTACTCCAAAATTTACATAAATATGATCTAAATCTCCAGGTGCTACCCCAGAATCTGTTAATATTGCATCTAGTACTTCTTCAGCTTCTAGATGGATTATGTCCATTATTCCTTCTATCTGTGCACGTTTAGTAGCCCCAAAAGTAGTATAGTTCGCATTATTTATACGTAATGGAATAGCAGGCAGTGCTTTAATTGCAGAGCCATCTTCATCAATAGGCTCTTCTACTGTATCTAAATCTGTATACGTTCCCGAGCCCACTTGATATATAAACAAATAAAGTGTAGACGGAGCAGAATTTCGATAATAAGTAGATACGTAGTGTAATTGAGTAGGCTTAGTGGGGGCAGTATACGGAAGAGTTATAGTAATTCCGTTATCCTGATACGCGGGTATCGTGTAGTCATCTGTAGAAGAATTGTAGGTAATGGTATTTAAATTAATATGCCAACTTTGGTCTACAACTACAGAGTCACTAGTAGCTATTTCATCCGTAATATCAAGTATAAATTCATTACTTATTGTATAGGTAGAAGTAGGTGTACCTGGAGAAGTCTGAATAGCACTACCCGAATTAATAACTACTGAATCCGATGTAGCAATTTCATCAGAAATTGTAAGATTAAAATTAATACTTTGAGCTTCTGTACTAGCAGGAGTAATAGGCGAAGTGGTAACAGTAGCAGCACCTGCACCTAATACATTAGTACCTACGTTATATGTTTTATTTTCTTGTAACCAATACTTAACCCAATCTGCTTTAGATAACGCTCTTAAGTACGCATTCTCAACTGTACAAGGAACACCTGTTAAAGTTTGTAATGCCGCAGTTAACTCATCATAATCTATAATTAAAATATAAGATTCAACTGTAGGGAAATTTTCGAAATAGTTTCCCTGCTCAATATAATTTAAAAAATCTTTCACATTACCTTTAAGACTTCTAAAGGCACTGTGATAAATTAAATTACTAGTAATATCTTGTTCTTCTATGATGCTTTGGAGAAGGGAATTAAGGAGAGGATTCTTGTTATCTACATCATCAAATAATGGGACATTATGTACTTCAAAGTACTCAACAATTTGTGTACTTCCCCCGTCATAGCCAAGAAGCACCATAACTAACATTACTACCATTTCTACTATCTGTACTACAACTTCAACGATAGCAACAATAACATCTACTATCGCCGTAAAAATGCTAGCAACAAACCCCATTGCTATTACCCTGTAGGTTCTGCGTTAGATATCTGAGTATTTATATTACCTGTTCCAGTTTCATTTATAGCAGTAACGCCAGTAGCAGCTACTCCTGCAGTAGAAATATTGATACTCCAGGCGTCTAATATCGTTTTAAGGTATTTTTGATCTGCATTCCATTTGAAACCTTTAGCTTGCTCAGCAGATAAAGCTGCAGCTCTGCCCATAATACTAGTAGTACTTGGAGCTACTTTAGTTGATTTATCTGTTTGAGCAAACTCGGTAATTTCTTTTTGAAAAAGTAATGACTCTTCAGCATTACCTTTTTGCGCACCTATAGTAAAAGCCACTGCTTGTTGTACTGTTGCTTGCATAGCCGTTAAATAAACTGTTGCGTAATCACTGCCAGTAATTCGACCTAAATTAAACTGAGCAGCCATATGCGCATTTACAGTTTCCATCATGTCATCAAATATACCTGTACCTGTTACTACATTAGCGTCACTAGTAGCAACATTAGCAGTTAAATTAGCAATAGTTATAGCCATTAGTTATCTCCTGTATGAAAGGCTGGGTTAGCTGCTTGAGCTGCAGCTAATCTTTCTAGTTCTTCTTTAGTAAGAGGATCTAAAACACGTACATTAAACTTTTGAGTAATGTACGGCTCCAGCACTTTCTCGCCATTAGGACGAGTAACAGTTTTAAATTTCTGCATTTCAGCATGCTTTATTTGATTATAAATAATTTGTGGGACATGCCAACCTTCTTCGTTATTAAATGGAACATATTTTTTAATCATTTTTCCATTATTAAGACCAGAAGCCCCTACTGTAAATATTAATCCAGGATATCCACTCATAAGAGGATCATTAGGAGTAACTACAATTCTAACTAATTTTAAAGCTTCTTTTTCTCCTGTTTTTCCTAAAGCTTTTGCAGCTGCAGCTTTAGCAGCTTCACTAGCATCAGGTAGCCCTCCTTCATAGGGCCTATTTTCTACAGCTATTGGTATATCCTCCATCATTACTTGAGGGCTCTTTCGTGCATCTTTTAATAATTCTCCTAATTTAGCAGAGCCCGTTTTATGATGAAACTTAACTCCATACTCTTTTAATTCTTCTTTAATCTCTTCGTCAGTAAGTTCACTAATTGGTGTCACAACTTCCATTTTATTCTCCTTTGAGAAACTGTCATTTCTCTAGTTAAAAGAGAAAAGTCCCCCGAGGGCGTAGCCCTCGGGTGACAATCCTATTGTTTATACAGCTGCCAAGGCAGTCCAAATAATTCCTAGACGTTCTGGGCGAAGTGCCATAAATCCATAATACCATTTGATGGAGTAGAACCCTACTTCACCATATGGATCATCCAAAGAAGCTATTTCTTTACCAGGCTTCTTATGGTTAATGGTAAATTTAACACTTTTTCCGTCAGTCTGGAAACCTATAGTAGTGAAGGCACCATCACCAACAACCAACATTGGGTAGATGTCTGCACCATTATCACCAGTACCTGCAGTATCAGCAGAAGCTGCACCGCCATTCTCGGTGAATTGCATTTCTGGTACTACAACAATTCGGAACTGATCTACTGTTCCAATTTCGCCATTCATGATATTTCCAGCATCAGCATACTTTTCAACAGATACAAAAGCAGGCTGGCTGTGAAGATCAGTCATAGCTCGTAGAACTGGAATTAGCTCAGAACCAACATACATTATACGACCACCATTAATGGTTTTCGTATCAATCATTCGAGAACCAGCAATAATCTTTGTTTGCTTAGGAGTTTTGTTATCATCCAAAGCAATAGAAAGATTCATGAGATCTCGGTACACAACAACTTCATCAACTGCTAATTTACTGCCTGTAGTAACAGCAGGACTAGCAGAACAATAATAAGCTGTTCCGTTAGCAGTTGCGTTAGTAATAAGATCTGCCTGAAGCTCCGCTTCAGTCAGCTCATTAGCACCTACAAGAGCTTCCTCAGTAATATGCATTAGCAATTCTGCGTCAGAATCGAAATCCATTGATTCCTGAGTGTACTCTGTAAAGAAACCGCGCTTAAGTAATTCCCCTTCAATTTGCGTACGGGTGAATCCAACACGGTTAACTCGTCCACCGTTCTCACGGAGAGTAGGTATTTTAGATTTAATTGTACCGGTATCTTTAGAAGAGCCGTACAAGTTTTGATCATTTAATCCAATCTCACCACCACTACCAGCTGCTGTAACAGCAGCTGCTCTATTAGCAGCAGTGGAGGTTTGAAGAACACCAGAAGAATTCCATGCAGAATAAGTACCAGCAGTAAGTGCTGTACCTGCTGCATCCAATCCTTGATCACCAGTATTCAATACGTCAAGCAATGGAACATATACATCTTGCTTGATTTTTTTACCCATATGCTTAGGCATAGCACGTACATCTGCCAAAGGCATAAAATACATACGATCCCGAACAGCAATAAGGGCTTTCTTAAAATAATAATCAGTTCTTGCTTGTGCGCCTATATCTGACGCAGTTCCGCTAGCAGTACTAGACGGAGCATTATACATATTTTCATTAGCCATGATAATTGTCCTGTATTAAATAGTGTTAACTACCGGACAGCATACTTCTTCATAAATTCTTCATCAGAAAGACCTAAAAAGTCTTCGTTCTTTGGAACTTTTTTAGTAGCAGTTTGCTTGACCGGAGCTACTGCCTTTCGTTTTTTATTTCGATCAGCATTAGCTTGTTCTTGTTTTTCTTCCATCTTACTTGATACTTGAGATGTATCCTCAGGACTATTTTCTGTTCGAAGACCGCCATTTTTATATAAATAATCAGCGATTTGTTTATACGCTTCTACATCAGGTAAACCTTCTGTTTTTCCTAAAGTTTTATCCCGTTGTAGTATTGCATTAACTTTATCAAAAACTCCATTACTCATGTGAGTATTAACAGCTCTAATAATTTCAGGTTGCTCAGAAATTAGTTGTTTACTTTGAGCATCCCAATCTTTGGTTAGAACGTTAATAGTTCTATTAAAAGTATCAGTATCTTTGATATCTTCGAGAACCTGATCTAATTCGATTTCTTTATCAGTTACCGAATAATCCGTAGGTTCATAGTCTGTCGGAGCATCCTTGTCAATATCTAAAGGATCTAAAGTGCTTTCTTTAACAAGCTTAGTTATAGCTTTAGGGTCTTTCTTATAGATATCTATTAGATTATTTAACTGATCTGGTTTTAACAGATCATTATTCTCTAACATTTTAATTATCTTTAGATGTGGCTTTAACTGCGACATCTTTTTTTGATAATTAGCGCCCATTTGCATAAGGCGCACAATATCTTCTGGGTCAGAAACCTTTATATCTACACCATTGGCTTTGAAAGGTTCAGATACCTTTTTATATGCACTTTCGTAATCAAACTCGGTAGTTTCCGGAGTATCCTCCTTTGTGTCAGTTGAGTCATCAGTACTAGTATCAAGAGATTCTGTAGCATCACTATCAGTAGATTTTTCATGCTCCGTCTGGGTATCCCCTTCTGGTTGGCTTACTTCATCTTGGCTAGTTTCAACATCAGTTTGCTCTTGTGCATCACTAACTTCCTCTGTTGAGGAAGCTACTTCTGGTTCTTCTTTAATTGTAGATTCTTCTATATCTAATTTCTGTTCATCAGTGGGTTCTTCAGTAACTTCGTCAGATAAGAACTCAGCTGGGTCCTTTTCTAAAAATTCTTTATCAGATAGTTCTAAAGAAGTTTGAGTCATTTAGATACCTCTTCCTTTAAAAGGTCTTCACGAGTTTCTTCATGCTCTCCAATTGCTTGATCCATTTCAGATCCTCTGCGAATAACAGACTCTAGCCAGTTAGCTAAAGCTCCTACTCCATAGATCATGTTATCAATGAGCTGCTTTTGCTCAGCATTCATATTCGAACTTTTTGCCATAACTAGTCTAGCAGCTTCCTCTTTAAAATATCCCTCATCAATAACATCCTTCCATAGCGGGTTTTCCACTAATTTAACGCAATTATCCCGCAGCTTTCTTATTCTGGTTGCCATCTCAATTTGAATTTCTACTTGTTCTAAGTCGTTCATAAAAAATCCTTATTTAGTTAGAGATTTTAGAGCGTCTTGGTCTAGTTTAGATAATCTGTCGTGCTCTTTGGCTTCCATGGTCTGCGCATGTTTACGATCAGATTCCGCTTGTTTTTGTGCGGCTCCGACTCCGGATTCTTTCTCAACAAAATCAAGATCACTAATATCAGAAGCACTATGCATGCCTCTTGCTTTAGCTTGCTCTGTTTGAGTTTTCGCAGTTTTAAGTTGAACATCAACCTCGTTTTCACGGCCTTTAGCAGTTTCATTAGCTACTTGTGCTTGTAGCAATGCCATTTCAAGCTGCATTTTTTGTTGGGCCATTGGGTCAGGTTGAGGTTGGTACTCTTCAATACGCTTAGCTAAGTCAGGCATCTTACGGAGCTTAGCTATATCAGCCAATATCATTTGGCTCATCTCAGGAGGCATAGTATTGCCCATAGTTTGTAACATAAAAGCTAACTCACTACCTTTCTGCTCATCAGCTTCCGCAGTAGAAATATTAAGCTTAATGTCATACTTACCTCCTAAATCATTTCTATTAATGGCTACAAATTCTTCATTAGTAATTCTAATAATTTCTTCGTCATCTAAAAATTCCGCATTCATAGAAATAATCTTACGACCTATTTGGTTTAAGCCATTAGATAATCGGCGTAAAATACCTAGCTCTCTTTTAGACGTAGCATCCAAAGCTGATCTAATACCAGTAGCCGTAGTTCCTAACGCTTGTCCAGAGATGCCCTGGGTAAACGCTTTAACTCCAGTTAGCGCTTCCGCATCGTTATTCTGCATATTTAATACTTCTAAAGCTGATCTAGGAATTTCCGGGTATACCTCCATATGGAATGCCTGTCGTGGATCAACATTAGAATTGAATTTATAATCATCCCCGCGCTCGAACTTACGTGCGTTAGTAACATCTAACGCATCTTTTCTAACACCTTGCTGTCCATTAGCACTACGCCCGATAATATCGATAATACCTCTAGTAACAGCTCCTACTATTTTTTGGTTATCTTCTATAAGGGATGCGTCTGGTTCTCCATAGATATTCTTGCGGCGAGGTAAATATTGAACGAGAACAAAAGGAATTTTTTTATCTGGGTAGGGATTCTCTTCCATTCTAATGAAAGTACTACCAACCCATGTTGCTACAAAAGGTTTAACTTCCCCAGTATCGTCTATATCCCAATATCCCCAGTATTCCCTGGCAATTACTTTCTTACGTGCCTTATCTTTAAACGTAAAAGAAGTATCATCTGAATTAACGGCATGATCTGGTTCTGCTAATACAGAAGCACTTTCAAAGTTAATATCATCTAGATTTTCATAACGCCCATCTTTTTTAAGTTCAGATAGAGATGTCTCAAAGCTATATACAGCAAAATTAGCTTTCTCTATATCCCCTTCACAAGTAGGATCTAATATTATATTGTTATAATCACAGACTGTTAATACTGGCTGATTTTTAACAGTAACTGTTTTAATTTTTGATTTTTGGCCAACCTTTACTTCTTGCATTGCAGGCTGACCAGTATTAGGGTCTACAACAGGTTGACCTGTTTGAGGATCAATTACTGGCTGTGCCTCCATAATATCTTCCCAAACCTTACGCTTATCTTCTTCAAATTCCCAACCAATTCGTACTATTGCAGTACCTTCGTCTACAGCTGTTCTAATATACTCATCTATAAACTTAACTTTATCCATACGACAGTTAAGTTGATAATTAAGCAGCATACCGTTTTGTATAGCAAATTCTTTATCTTCAAATGTCTGTGGAGATGTATTAAATAAGTCGTCAGTAGATAGGAAAGGTTCTGATAATGCGGCGTATCTCCATTCAGCTTGTCTTCTAGCTAACTTAGGAACTAATTTAGAGCGCCCTTTTTTATTATTAATAGCTTGATCACCGTTAAGAACTTTAAGCCAATTATCTACTTCTTGTACATGAACATCATGGGCCACTTGAGCAGATTCAAAATCTGCCTTAAGTTCTGAAAGACTAGGGGGATTCTTCCAATCTACTAAAGTAGATGCATCAGTTTCTACGTGATCTATAACATCATCTATGTTTGTATCACTCATTCCTTACTCCCGGCTCTTTCTAAATGTTTCTCATAACTACTATATTGCTTTTTTAGATAGTTATCAACCTTATATAGCTTACGACCTTCTATAGTATCATAATAACTAGTATAATTAGTAAACATAGAATTAGTGGTATTTAGTGGGATAGATGCATATATATCATCTTTCTGTACTATTTCAGATACAAAGTATTTCCATACTTTAACAAACTCTAACTTTGCTTCCATAGTATCTGAAATTATAACGCCTGCTATCATATAGCCATTTAATTTTCTATCAAATCTATAAAATAAAGCTGCTTCTCCTTCTTGTACTAAGCTAACATGCGTAAAGATCATAAGATTTCTCCCACTACAGATGAGTATACATTTCCCATCCCTGCTCCTAAACTTAAAAATCTACCAGATTCTTCTTGTATGGCAATTGCTGTTTCAATAGCAGTAGATACCCCCATAGTATGGCCAATGCGTAATTTATAATTAATAGTTTTAATATCGTTAAATTTTTGTTTAATTAAAACATCTTCAATTTTGTTATCTTCAGAAAATGTACTATGTGTTTTAATAAAATCAATATTATCTGTATTAACTCGATCTATAACTTTTTCGTAACCTGCGCCTGTACAGGAGATACCTAGTGGAGATGCATGGTATTCTGCAGCTATATACACATCCTCAATTTTAGCTAAAGCATTGTTATTTGTCTGTTTATTGCATTTTTCATTTTCAAATACTGATATATTACACCCTTGACCTAAATGAAACTTTATAATATCTGGATTACCCTCCTCATCCACTAATTTACTTAATTTGTGTTCTCCAAATACATGTAAATATTCTTCTGAAATGCCATTATCAACAGCTGCAACTACAACGGCATCTAGTCTTTTTAAGTTTAGCATATTATACGCAGTATACCAGGCAGAATGCCCGCTAATACAACTAACACTATCTGTCGATATATAATCAAATTCCCCTAACTGACTAGCTAAATACCCTGCGTATACCTGAGTAACTGCCATAGGAACTACTTTATAAGCAGGATAATTATCTGTTTTAGGGACAACGGAAGTATAGCCTGTCCAAGAAGCACTGCCAGAAGCTACAATTAATCCTACTTTTAAAGTAGGCTTAGCTTGCAGTAATTGTTTAATAAATGCAGCAGTCCCTGACGCTGCTCCGCAATACCCATTAAGTACATAGTTAACTAGTTCTCCTGTAACTAGTTTAATGCCCTTCTTAACAACTAAGCCTCCCCCATCACCAATTTGATGAACATATTGAGGATACGGAATATCTTCTAATAGTGTTAAATCTTCAGAATATATTGAATTAGTGTGGGTTAAGAGCATTAGTCTCTATCTTTTTTATCAAAACAATGCTTACTATACTCTTTAGCCTGATCGTAAGAGAATGTACGGGTAGCTTCTTTAGTTACAAAATCTTTTAATGTTTGGATGCTAAAATTTGGTTGATCAGAAAGTTGTTGAAACGTCTTTTCTTCTATCCCAAAAAATTCACATACCCATATAAAAAACATCATAGTACTTAAGCTATCTAAATCTCGTACATTAAAACTATCGCCCATATCAGTAATTGGGATGAATTCATCACCTATAGGAGTGTCACTCTTTAGTATCCTATTAATAATGTCTAAAAATTCCCTATCTGTAAATTTAAAAGTATCGTTATCCATAGTATTGAATAGCTTACCATTAAGAGATATAGTAATGCAATATTATCAACAACATATTTATAAGGAGAAACTATGAAAAACATTATAACTCAAGAAATTGCAACTACACTCAATATCCCTGCTAGAAAAGCTCAATCTATTGTTGAAAGTGTGCTTAACGAAGTTAAGCAGGGACTTATTAAAGATAGCATCGTAACTCTTAGAGGATTTGGATCTTTTCATGTTTTTAATAAAAAAGAACGAATGGGCCGTAACCCTAAAACTGGAGAAGATGCTATAATATCAGCGCGTAAAGTACCGGCCTTCAAAGCTTCAAAAAAATTGAAAGCTAAAGTTAATAATGGAGATCCTTACGTGTAATGATTATCTACCCAGTTAAAATATATAGACCTAATGACCTTGGAGAGTTAGAGTACATAGAAACTATATACCCTCCTCAATTATCTGATATTCATTGGGATAAATTCAATCGACATACTGGGCAACTAAATCTTCATAGTAAGCATAAATATACTAGAGTAGATTCAAACAATGATAATTCACAAAACGAATATTAAAACAGGC
>Ga0208669_1000585_pt1 | contig 14296 bp, 17 predicted proteins | sample 21_taG_FD_184095 | JGI IMG/M metagenome (GOLD analysis project Ga0208669, IMG submission 184095) | Marine viral communities from the Subarctic Pacific Ocean - 21_ETSP_OMZ_AT15319 metaG (SPAdes) (version 2) | ecosystem: Environmental > Aquatic > Marine > Oceanic | place: Pacific Ocean | collected...
TCACGCCAGTGCAGACCTATTTTATCTCCAATCGCTTCGACGGCACAGATGGACCTCTCACCTATTATGACACCCAGATTAAATCTGATCAGGTCTATCGGTACGAGATAGAAAAGATGATTCTGGTATTCGGCAACGAGTATAGCTACGACTCTACAACTGCCGCGGCCTACGATACACCTCCACCAGAGCCTCTCATGCCAGGAGAAACCTCTATTCTTCCCGTTGACAATTTTCTCCCTCCTTTGAGAAAAGGGATTAATCTCACCAACTCGGCCGATGTTAAAGTACTATTGGTTCCTCATGTTATTGGGGACATCTCGGTGATCACAGTAGATAGTCCCCCCGTGACGCCTGACGTCTCCTTCTACCCCCTCCGCGGATCAAACAACACAGTTAAGATTCTGTTGAACGCCTCCACCGGAGTAACCGAGCAGACTCCGATTGCGATTCTCGAAAGTGACAAGCAGTACTACGTTGATGAATACTTGGCTCAAACTGGACAACAGGTTACCTTTGAGGAACTCAGAGCAATCCCTAACGCACTCACTTTCAGGTCCGACGACCCGGTGGATGCATATCAGTTATTTCGGATTGACACAAAACCCACCTCCTACGGGGACTTTGAAAATGGGATGATTTTAATCAACCCCACGTTTGGTATCCCCGGCGACCTACTCGATGATATCATCCCTAATAGAACTTATTATTATTGTGCACGTGCAGTTGACATTCGAGGCAATATTTCAAACCCCACACACATCTTTGAAATCGAGATGGTGGATAATGGCGGACAGATTTTCTTGAGACAAGACATATTTATGTTTGAACAGCCACAAGAAACATTCAGCAAAAGCGGAAGAAGATTTATTTATATAGAACCAAGCACGCAGCAGGTTGTTTTTGAACAATCTGTAAATGAGAATGGTGATCTGGTCCCAAACATTGGAATTGCTAATGTTAATGTGGCGCCGAATGATACCATCCTTGGGGGTGATTTGGAAGATAAGGTATGGAGTAACTCCTACAAAATTCGAGTAACTAGCACGAAGACAGGTAGAAAACTTGATCTAAACGTGACATTTAAAAACTCTGGGATAGTAAATCCTAGCGAATAAAGACATTTAAGACTATTTATATGAAGAGGACAGCAACATGGGATTCTTAGACAACTCCGGCGACATTATTCTGGACGCCGTATTAACCGACTTAGGTCGGAAGCGATTAGCCGAGGGCAATGGGAATTTTAATATTTCCAAGTTTGCCTTTGGTGACGATGAAATCGACTACGGGTTGTACGATAAAAACAACCCCAGTGGATCTGCATACTTCGATATTAATATCCTCCAGACTCCAGTGTTAGAGGCAATGACCAATAACATGTCAAGCATGAAGTCGCGTCTTATCTCGTATGCCGAAAACGATCTCTTATATTTACCAGTCATTGTACCAGCCACTACGATTGGTGGCTCCGGTTATTATAGCGGACTTTCAAGCTACATTGTCTTAGTTGATGAAGAGACAGTTAACTCTCTTACTACCACTAACAATAGTCTGGATGCTGGGCTCCTTAATGGTTACCGCCCCGATCTAGGAACAAACATGATTCGGACAGACCAAGGACTCAACACTGATGAAATCTCAGATCAAGTTGCAATCAGCTCTAAACTTTTAGAGACACAGTATTTCGTGCAGATTGACAACCGATTTGCTTCATTGATGCCAAACGGCGGCAATACTTCCCTAAGTCCTTCATCGATTGATGATGATAATATCGCCACCTATATTGTGACACTGAATAGTGCCACTCGCTCCGGCGCCAATATCGTCTCTAATATTGCGCCCGGCGCAGCGTCTGATATTGACGGCCCACGGGGCACCCGGACAGAGATGAAACTAGCCAGTACGCTCAATCTCAAGACTAGTACGTCCCTGTTCAATCAGCTAGGCACCAATGGAACCACCGCAATCACAAGCGGCACCCAGACACTGGCTGCAGCAAACTATAAGTTTATTGATTCCACCCTGCGAGTGTCGGGCGTCTCCACGGGATACACCGTAGACATCGCAGTTCGATTCGTGAAGAAGACAAGCTAATAAAAGGATATAATAATGGCAACTTCATTTAAAACATTTGATCCGACCAAAGATTCGGTTGTAAGTAGGAACCTCTTACATGAGGCGATTCCGATAACTGGTACAATCGTATCAGGCACATATTCGGACAATAACATTAAGAACTATAGCCATGGGATGTTTCAGTCCGTTTATGACTATCCCTTCTTGAGTTCGTCCGCAAATCATATTTTTGACCTCACTGCTGGTTACTCTGCAGGGTCTGAAGTCTCGGGCACTAGCGCCACACATGTGCAGAATTCTAAGAAGATCAACATCTATAATCAAATGGCCCAGGTCCTTGCTGGCTTTAATGCTCAGGGTGCTGTGCGTGAGTTTGATGAAGACGGAGATCTCACAGGCGGCACCAAGATCGAGGAGGCATACTTCATTAATGTCACTCGGCTTTTGTCTAAGGATGAGATCAAGAAAGGCTCCTTTACACTTACTCTGGGTGTGAATGCTGATTACACGAACCCCTTCGCTCAAACCATCAATATCACAGATGCTAGTGGCTCTAACGGATTTAAGGTTAACTCCCCCGCCGGCGAATATGGAATCTTGTTTGCTAAGAATGGCACAGGCACTCCGATGTCGGCACATGGAACCAATGGGACAGCTGTCGGTCTCTTGTACTATCAGGCCGGAGTAGCTGTACTTTCTTCTTCTGCCTTCGACAGTCTTCTAAGTGTCCCAGTTAGTATGAGCCGCACGGAGGGCGTTGCATCGCATCCAAGTGCTAGTGTAAACGCTATATTATCTTCGTCCGCTATTTCCGGGAACTGTGATGCATTGCGCCACCGAACCGAGAACCTGTTGTTCAACAACACCATAGAACTTAACTCCACCGTTTATTTCTGCCGGGCTAATAATACGGACTTTAACTATTCGGCTAATCCAACTTATTTGTCCAGTAGTAAGATGGTCGTGAAGACGGATTCCACAGATGAACCAGTAACATATGTCACAGCTGTTGGGCTGTATTCGGCAGATAACGAACTTCTAGCTGTTGCTAAGTTGTCGGAACCTCTCAAGAAGACTCCTGCAACCGAGTTTACGGCTCGAGTTCGTCTAGACTACTAATAAGATGATGTGGTCATGGCATGCCGTACTATAAATTTAACAAAAATGATGTTTACCGCAACACATTAAAAACTTTTCCAAGTGTTAAATTTCTAGTTTATAGTGGTTCGGCATACTATAATAATACTCCCAATATGTCGGGAGCTTTTGCGGATCCAATCCGATTAACCGATGGGGGACACGTATCCCTCTATGAGATGAATGTCGATAGAGTTAGTTCTTCGACTGATCGTTTCATCGGAGGGAACATACCCGACAACGGACTGATCTATTCCTGGGTGGTCAAGGGAGGGGACCGTTTAGGATTTAGGTCCGAAGCTGCCGCCTCATGGGATGCATCTCAATATGGTGATGTTCTGATTAGCAACTATCCCTACACTGCCAGCATCGCTAAAGAGTTTTATTCGGCCACGACCCCTCGATCCTCCAGTGCCCCAATTTATGTAAGTCCCACCAATATGACTGGTGCGGTTTCACACATCCTGACACTAAAGAATACAATCAATCACTATAGTTATCTTAATCCACAATTTGCCTACTCTAGCAGCGTCCGAGACTTTAATTTAATAGAACTAGGGCTGATCAATATACCGAGCATTTTTTATGGGTCAACCATTAAACAGGGAACCGTGGATCTTAACTATTATATTACGGGTACCCTGATTGCACGCGCACAAGACACTAATCGCGACGGCGTATTGTATGGTACCTACGGAGAGACCTCTGGCAGTGCTATTGGGTTGGCGCTTTACAATGAGGGGTTCCTTATCTTAACAAGCTCGGTATCTTTGTCAGATGACCAGAGTTATTACACGAGCCCATCGGTATTGAGCCGCCCTCGATGGACAGTATTTGCACAGTCCCTCACAGGCTCTGTATTGGGCACTGTCGGCGACGACTTAGGTCCTGGACCCGATCCTGCTGTGGGATTGATCACAGCGCCTAGTGCGTCCTTCCTGATGGAAATGAGTGGCACATCGATGGTTCAAACCCTGACCGCGTTTGCTAGCGCCCCCAAAGGGGAGCTTAACCAATCAACAAATCCCACCTTTATCAAGTATACCGCCAACAACTTTGCCAACAGTAGCTCGCAGGCATACATTGAAAATGATAAGATGGAGATTAAGAACGTTGTAAGCTCTTCTTATGCCGATCCTACGGGATCCTTTGAGAAGACTACATATATTTCCAAGGTCGGACTTTATGACGGCAACAAGAATTTGATTGCTATTGCAAAGGTGGCCACGCCGGTTAGAAAAACAGTTGAAAGAGATTTTACTTTTAAGATTAAGCTAGATCTCTGATAGTATATCCTCATGATTTTAGGACTAGACATATCCACCAGCATCACTGGTTATACAGTGCTTGACTATGAGGGCAATATTCTTGCCTGCGATCACATCGATTTGCGAAAAGAAAAGAGCTTCTTCCGGAAAATAGAAATCGTGAGATCTCGCCTTGAGATGATAAACGAGGAGTACGATATAGAGCAGGTATATGTCGAGCAGTCGCTCCAATCATTCCGCTCAGGATTCTCATCAGCCCAAACCTTATCACTTTTATCAAAAATAAATGGCATTGTTTCCTGGTTGTGCTATAATATGTTTTATGGCGAACCCAAATACCTCGCCGCAACATCTGCCCGCAAGCTCTGCGGTATCAAGATTCCCAAGGGACAAAAGGCAAAAGCAGTTTCTTTGCAGTTTGTTATTGACAACGTGCCCGGCTTTGATGTACAATACACTAGATATGGAAATCCAAAGGCTGGTTATGCTGACCGGTCGGATAGCTATGTCATAGCAAGGGCAGGCTGGATCCGTGAAAGCGAAGAAACTCAAGATACTAACTAATGTTCTCGGACATTCTTACCGATCCAACAATGAGTATCTATTTGCTTGCCCTTATTGCAAGCATCACAAGCGTAAGTTTTCTGTTAACGTAGAAAAAGGCTACTACAAGTGCTGGGTCTGCGACACCCGCGGCAAAAACATCTATCGCGTCATCCGACGCTTCGGAACAAACACTGATAAGTCACAGTGGCGTGAGCTAACAACTGAAATCAATTTTGATCAGCTAGAAGATCTCTTCGGCGAGAAGATTGAAGAGAAGCAGATCCTGGATATGCCAGAAGGATTTATTTCCTTGGCCGCCAAGGACATTCCACCGACAGGCTTCGCAGCGCGCAACTACCTTCGTAAAAGAGGAATCAGCAAGCAAGACATCGTATGGTGGAAGATGGGATACTGTTCTCAGGGTGATTATGAAGGTCGTATCATTATTCCTTCTTTTGATGACGAGGGGGACTTAAACTACTTCATCTCTCGGTCATACGACAACAAGGCATATCCAAAGTATAAGAACCCACCAGCTAGCAAGAATGTTGTTTTTAATGATCTGTTCGTTGATTGGACATCAGATATCATTTTGGTGGAGGGAGTCTTTGATGCGATTCTGGCGGGACGTAATGCGGTGCCAATCCTGGGGTCCACGCTAAATGAGTACTCGGTTCTGCTGCGCAAGATCGTCAAAGAAGACGCAGGCGTATACATTGCATTGGATCCCGATGCCACAAAGAAAGAACTAGAGATTATTAAAACACTATTGGATTTTGACATTGAGGTTTGGAAAGTAAATATCGGAGACCACGAGGATGTAGGGTCAATGAAAAAAGAAGACTTTCAGAAATGCTTGGAAAATGCTACTCTTATCACATCAGATAACTATTTATTGTTGACACTAGCTATGTCGCTGTAGGAGATCTCATGAAGAATAGACGCTATCGTGTAATGGAGATTCTTCTTGAAGAGATACATAAGCGAGCAAAGATGGTGCATGAGATAAGGGATATGGGCGAGGATTTGTTGAGAGACATGAAGCATCGCTCTAACAAGGAAACACAAAATGAAGATTTCAAAAGCTAGACTCATAGAAATTATCAAAGAAGAACTCTCTGTCATTAATGAAGACTGGGAGGGCGCTGAAGACGACAAGATGATCGAAGCACATCAGAGGGGCCAGGCAGTGGCGGAATACTACCTCGATCAACGGAACCAAGTTGACACACATTGGAGGGATCGCTACGACGCTGTTTTTAACCGCCAGACGAACAAGCAACAATCAGATACGAAAGAACTAGATGAGGTCCGCGCCCCATTTCCGACAGGCTCACGAGTAAGTCACGAAGAGCATGGAGAAGGTGTTGTAACTCACGCCGGAACCAAGAATACCAATGTGGCTGTAAAATTTGATAAAGAAACTGCCAACGGGAAGAAGAATCGACAAGTTTCCCGCGGATCGTTAAAGAAGGCAAAGCAATGAAAATCACCAAACAAAGACTTAAAGAGATTATCCGCGAAGAGCTTGAATTTGTGGGAGCGTCGATAGATCAATTCGCCGAACCCGAAGTTGAAGACGACTCTTCTAATGTTGCCGAACTTCTCGGCACGCCAGAGGGCACCGCAATCGCAAAAATGATGGCACGAAAGATTATCGACCAGTTTGCGTCCTTTCCTGAGTTGGCTGATGCCATCGAGGGCATCGACCGCGACGAAGTGACGGCACGCGCTGTTGCTGCCATGCGCGCCAACCCGCTGTTTGATCCCACTAGCCACTACGATAAGCCTGTGCCTGTGGGCGATACTGATGGCGAGATGGAGCTGGAGGAATATCGCGGCGAACCTGAGAGGCGCTCGACTTATCGTGGCGAACCAGAGAGGCACTCGACTTATCGCCCTTCCCCGGAAGAAAAAGAAGCCGAAAAGCGTAAGCAAAACGCTCGCCAAGGCGCCCTCGGCTCTGCTAACACGAACTGGCGCGGTAAATAAAATGAAGATCTCCAAAACCAGATTGTTAGAAATCATTCAAGAGGTCATAGGAGACTATGAGTTCGGTACAGGAACTGTGATAGCTCCTAGGGGTCGCAAAACCACGAAGATCACTGTTCCTTTAGATAAGACCGTGCGCACTCGTAAACGTACGCCCCCCGCGGATCAGTCTAGGCGCATCACACCGCCTCTTCCTGGCGAAGAGCAGGAGATCGGATCCCGAGAGACGCTCCGCACCGGTCATTGGTATGTGGGTAGCGATATGGGCGTTGATAAGGTTTCAAAAGCTGATGCTAAGACTCCAGAGGAAGCATTGGCTGCAGTTGAAACTGCCGGCCGCGTCAATGTGTACGACGGCAGCCCAGTTGATAACCCGAAGCCAGTGCTCTCTAAATAATAAAAATATTATAGGATAACCAAAAACATGAAGATTTCAAAAGCAAAACTACGACAGATCATCAAGGAAGAGTTTTCAAAGGTATTGAGTGAGGGGCAAGTCGACCTCGAAGATCTCGTCCAGCGTGAATTCCAAGCTTGGCAAAAAGAACAAGAAGCTAATCGCAACAAATCTCAGCCGGGTCTAGGGGCCGGCGGTAGTGCAGGTAAAGCTGCTACGCACAGGAGCGAAGTCTTCGATAAAGTTAAAAGAACATTAATACAGAAGCACGGCTTTATGGATGCCCTCGCCGCTTACAACGACAAGAAGGATGGAAAACAGTACGACGAAGAGAAAGTCATCGATGTTGGAACGCCGATTTACAAAGAGATTTACACTATTTTATACGACCTTATTCCACGACCGCGAAGATAATAAAAATAACACTTGACACCACCTACACATCCTGTATACTAGTAACATAGATTAGGGGATAACTACGTGTATAGAATCGCACACATTGCGGACACGCATATAAAAAACTTAAAATTTCATTACGAGTACAAGAAGGTATTCGCACAACTTTACGAGACTCTTCGTAAAGAGGATGTAGATTACATCGTTCATTGCGGCGACATCGCCCACACCAAGACACAGATTTCACCAGAGTTCGTTGAGCTTTGCTCCGACTTCTTTTCAAATCTAGCGAAAATCGCACCAACCTACATCATCTTGGGCAACCACGACGGCAACCTAAAGAACAGTACCCGTCAGGACGCGCTGTCGCCCATTGTGAAGGCTCTAGACCTACCAGACCTACATCTACTCAAGAATGCCGGCGAAACCGTCCTAGAGCCCGATCTCGCCCTCAACGTGCTATCCGTATTTGATGAGGACAACTGGGTTGCGCCTAGTGATGACTCGCGTATTAATATTGCTTTATATCATGGCTCTGTCTCTGGCGTCAAAACCGACACCGGCTGGGTGATGGACCACGGCGATCACGACATTGGCGTCTTCGCGGGTCACGACTATGCGTTACTCGGAGACATCCATAAGACAAACCAGATCCTAGACACTGAAGGTCGCGTGAGGTATTGCGGCTCAACCGTTCAACAGAATCACGGCGAGACAAATGACAAGGGGTTTCTGATTTGGGAAATTGAAGACAAGAATACTTTTACAGTAAAACATCACGTTCTTTTGAACCCCAAGCCGTTTGTGACCATAGAACTTACTCCTAAGGGTAGGATGCCTAAGGGTACCAGTATCCCCGCAGGAGCACGCTTGCGTCTTGTAAGCAATAACAATCTGCCCCTTGACGTTATGCGTAAGGCTGTGGAGGTGGCTAAGCATCGCTTTGAGCCTGAGAGTATTACTTTTCTTAATCGTGCAGCCGGCGAGCGAGGTACTGTAGAGATCGGTGCCGGTTTCAAGGTGGAGAATCTTCGAGACAAAGGAGTCCAAGAAAACCTGATCCGTGAGTACCTCACAGATTATGAGCCCACTGAGGAAATGTTGGAGAGAGTGTTTGAACTCAATCGCAAGTATAACTCACAGATTGAAGAGACAGAAGAAGTCGCTCGCAATGTTAATTGGAATATTAATAAATTTGAGTGGGACAATCTTTTCAATTATGGAGAAGGCAACAGTGTTGATTTTACAAACCTAAATGGTATCGTTGGTATCTTCGGCAAGAATTACTCCGGAAAGTCTAGTATCATTGACGGCATGCTTTACACCATGTTTAACACAACGTCGAAGAATGAGCGCAAGAATTACAATATCATCAACCAGAACAAAAAAAGTTGTCAGGGTATGGTCGAACTTCAGGTCGGCGATAAGACTTACACGATTGAACGTAGATCAGAAAAATACGTGAAGAAGCTGAAGGGCGAAGTTACCAACGAAGCTCGTACATTTTTGGAGTTTAGCGGGATGGATCCAGTTATGGGCGAGGAGATGAGCCTTAATGGTACCACTCGTAACGAGACGGATGCCCATATACGTAAGCGTTTTGGAACGGTAGAAGACTTTCTACTTACGTCGATGTCCAGCCAGCTCGATAGTTTATCGTTTATTAAAGAAGGCTCGACGCGCCGGAAGGAAATCCTTGCTAAGTTCTTGGATTTAGACATCTTTGAGAAAAAGTTTAAGTTGGCTCACGAGGATGGCGGCGACCTAAAAGCAGTTATTCGTCGCGTCGGAGATACCAACTACGATAATGACATCGCTTTAGCTGAAGTACAATATATGGAAGCGCAAAAGGATTTAAATAATGAAATTGCGGCTTGTGATCAATTAAGAGACGAGCTGACCGAAACAGAGCAGGAACGCTCACTGCTTACTGAGAAGATAAACTCCATTCCCGCGGAGCGCCTGGATATTAAGAATCTATTAGAAACCAAGTCTGAGCTGGAAAGGAAGATCGAAACCACAAGTGTTAACATAGTGGAACTTAAGCAGGAGATCTCCAGTTACGACAAAAATCTGAAGAAGTACGATGATTTTTTAACCACTATTGACATTGAAGTTTTGCTGGCTGAGAAAGAGGACTATGATGAGTTTAAACAAAAGTATGAGGATGCCGTCAACGCCGCACGCCTGATGGATAACGATTATAAGTCTATGTCGAAGAAACTAGACTTGCTTGATGAGGTACCCTGCGGTGATAAATTCCCCACATGCCAGTTCATACGAGACGCCCATCTGGCCTCGGCAGAACTGCCTTCATTAGAGGTGGAAATCGTCGAAAGAATAGAAAAAGCAAAGGACTATAAGTCTCGCGTCGTCTCTGTCAATTCGTCCGAAATGATGGAGCTTATTGAAAACTATAACAATACGATCATTCAGAAGAACAATATTGAAATTGAGAAGCGTGACAATAAGGTGTCTATTGAAAAGCTGTACGCAAAAATTAAGACCTATCGAGATACCCTTCGCGGAACGACAGAGAAGATTGGTTTATATGAGGAGAAGAAAGATTTAATCAAAAATATTGAAAGCCTCATCAGCGCCCGTGACGAAGTCGAGAGAAGCGCCACAAAAGTTAGAGCCGATATTTCTGAGGTTGAAGAGTCAATAAATCTTCACCATAGGCAGCTCGGCTCAATGGAACAGAAGGTCGAAGATCTTAAGCAGAAAAAAGAAGAGCTAGATGAGATCCGAGAGGAATATGCAGCCTTTGATTTGTTTATGCGTTGTACTCACTCTAATGGGATTGCTTATGATATCATTAAGAAGCGTCTACCGGTTATTAATGGAGAGATAGCAAAGGTGCTCTCCAATATTGTAGACTTCGATGTTTTCTTTCAGGAGCATGGGCGTAAACTAGACATCCTCATAAAGCACCCTAGCCACGAACCGCGACCCATTGAGATGGGCTCCGGCGCTGAAAAGACTGTGGCTGCTATGGCAATTCGCCTAGCGCTACTTTCAGTGTCATCACTACCAAAGGGGAACATTTTTATCCTTGACGAGCCTGGGACTGCCCTCGATGCAGATAACATGGAAGGGTTTATCCGAATCCTCCAGTTGATTAAGGTATACTTCAAAACTGTAATTTTAATCTCTCACGTGGATTCCCTCAAAGACATGGTGGATGTAGAGATCACAATCGATAAGAAGGATGGCTTCGCTCGCGTCAATCAGTAGGAGGGGTCCAGCTAAAGCCATAGGTATAACTAAAGTGGTTTCTTATAAGACTTTTCTTTTGTTTATCATCGGCCGTATACCAAGCCCATGCAACTAGTTGCGCAATCTGGGCAATACGCCCCAGGGTATGATGAACATCGTCTTCGATCCAGTCTACATGATCCATGGTAATATCCTCGATCTCGATCCCCAAGTCTAGAGCGATAGTATAGAGTCCATACCAGTTTCCGTTTTCATAGGAAGACTTTGCTTTTTTAAAAATACTTTCAATACGGCTAATTTCTTCTGGAGCTAAATCTGAAGAAGCAAACTTATCTGGATGGGTTTTTGCGGCTATCTTATAAAAGAGCTTTTTAATTGTATTCTCCTTAACTTCAGGCAAATCTCTTTGGGGTTCGACATCGGGTACTATGTATTCATCCTCGGACTCTGCCACAGCTGTTTCTTGTGCTGGAGCCTCTAGTGGTGGCTCCGTAGCGTCAGCAGCCTCTTTGGCTTTTATTTCTGCCTCCATCGCAGCCCGCCGCTTATCTAGTATTTCTTGTTTGAGTTTCAAGAACTCTTCTTTCTCTTCATCGGGAAGAGAGTCCACGATTTCGTTGAGAGCCGTGGAAAATTCGCTTTTTGCTTCCCCTAAGAGTTCTTCGTGGTATTCCAAATCCGCATGCACAAACTCCGCCTTTTTAAGCATCTTCTTGAATTTAAGTTCAATTTGGCGTGACATAGTTGTGGACTCAGGCTAATTAGTGAGAGAGGAAGGTAGTGATGAAACATATTATTGATAAAGGGTTGAATAAGCTTATTTCCCGAAAACTAATGGCATGGGCAACAGCTACGTGTCTATTACTGTTTGCAGATTTAGCGTCAAGCGATTGGGTAATAATTACCACCGTATACATCGGCGGTCAAACCGTGATTGATGCAGTTGCCAAGCTCAAAGGAGTTTCCTAATGATGAAATTACAACTTATTGCAAAGAAAGCTGCACTGTGGGCAAAGAAGTTTTGGTGGATAATTGTCTTGAGTCTGTTATTTGTGGTGGCTGGTCTGGTAGGGCTCCTCACCAAAAATGCAGGAGTGCTGGCTAATGTATTAGATTTGCTCGATGCCAAGCGTAATGCTCACGATCAGGAAATGGAAACATTGGCGCACATCCACAATACAGAGATTGCCGAAAAGAATTTACGGCTTCAAGAGCATCTTAAGAGAAAAGAAGAACTCAAGAATAAGTTTGCAGAACGTGGCGAAGAATTAGATAAAGAAAAAGAAGCAGAGCTTAAAAAATTAGTAGATGAGGGATATAATGATCCAAAGAAGTTAGCAAAGCAGATTGCTGAAGCCTTTGGACTATAATATGATAAAAAAAGTATTGGCTGTTTATCTAGCCGCATTTTTAGCAGTACCCCCCGTGGCACTAGCTCAAGATACAGAAGAGGTCATTCTCCCTGACTACACGGTAATTCCGGTTGAAGCTGGTGATACGGTCCCCTTTGATGGGGTACTTTTATCTCTAGACGCCGCCGCCAAAATCTTGTCAGAAAAGAAGTTCGCCGGCGCTGAGTGTAATCTCCAACTAGAGTACGAGTTACAAATTCAGAGAGAAGATTATGAACTTCAGCTAAATTACAAGGACATTGAAATCCAAAGTTGGACAGATAAATATGAATCCATGATGATTCTCAAGACTGCTGAGAACGATAGGCTAGCTGAACTAGTGACCAATCAGAAGCCGGCAACCGGTCCTCTTTTGGTCGCTCTGGGGTTTGGCATTGGTACCCTAACTTCGTTGGGCATCTTCGCACTGTCAACGGAGATTGTGCGTGAGTGATGCTCAAGATAAGATAGCAAGACTGGAGAAAGCTATATCCCAGAAATATGGAGAAGAGGCTACCTATAATCCACGCCGATTTTGGGATGACGAGAAAGAAAAGAGCTACATTGCTCAGTCCCAAGAGGAGCAACGCAAGTTTGCTAAACTGGCCGAATCCCAAGACAAAGTAGAACAAGACGGATTTTTAATAAACAAAAAACTACTTAATAGAGATCATAATAGGACTTGTCCTGTGTGTGAGAAATATTCTTTTCATCCCCGCGATGATTTGTATATGAATAAGTTTGAAGCATGCTTCAGGTGTTACGTACAATTTATTGAAGGAAGAGAAGAAAGATGGACAACCGGGTGGAGACCTAACAAGGAAGAATAACATGGCAACTGTATACGAAATCATTCAAGGAATTAATCAGGCAGCAGCGAATGCCTATGACGGCGCCCACGACGCAACTCTGGCAGCTGACAATAAAGCACGCACTGCAGGACTCAAGCGCGAAGACGGACATTACATCAACGACCGCCGGGTCATGGACGGCTTTAAAGTATCGTTCCATGGACCACTTATGCGTCTTAAGTATCAAGCAGAGACTCTTATTAAAGATGTTAAGAGTAACGGCTTTGAAAATGAGGTTATCGGACAGATTGCCGACATTGTAAAGTTTCTCAAGAAAGAATATAAAGCTATCACGGGCAACACCCTGACTTTAACAAAAGAGGGCGAACCGCGGATTCTAGTACAGCGTATGTCCAACTATCGGACCGATGTACAGGCGCAGTGTGATTATCGTATTGGTGGGCTGACGGATGTTATTGAAGTTAATGACGGCACCAAGGAAGATCGTTTAGATCAAGCCGTACGTGACTGGTTATCTTTAGGACCTAAGGGACGCGCCAAGAACGATACTCGTAAAGGTTAGCAGAATATGTTATGGGGAATGCCCTAACAAAAAAAGAGATACTCAAAGAGATCGTCAAAGCCGGCAAAGACCCGGTTTATTTTACAACAAACTATTGTCGCATTTCTCACCCTCAAAAGGGATTAATCCCATTCAAGGCGTACGATTACCAGCAAGAGTTGCTGAAAGATTTTAATGACTACCGCTTCAATATAATTCTTAAAGCGCGCCAGCTTGGTATCTCTACGATTACAGCAGCCTATATCGCGTGGCTCATGCTTTACCATCGGGATAAAAACATTCTGGTTGTTGCCACCAAGCTTCAGACTGCCACGAACCTTGTTAAGAAAGTAAAAGCGATTATCAAGAATCTTCCAGACTGGATGAGGATCTCCGATATTGAGATTGATAACCGCACATCATTCGAACTAAAGAATGGATCACAGATTAAAGGTTCCTCCACTTCTGGAGACGCCGGTCGTTCAGAAGCTTTGTCTCTATTAGTGGTCGATGAGGCT